>ENA-UOJM01000128-UOJM01000128.1-human-gut-metagenome-genome-assembly--contig:-P116-NODE-128-length-120318-cov-32.072541_pt1 | contig 120318 bp, 105 predicted proteins | sample MGYA00242349_ERZ723896 | MGnify/ENA metagenome assembly ERZ723896 | reverse complement strand
CTGATACTTAAAGTATCATTCCAACAATTATCTATGCGACTTCATGTCGCACCCAGGGAATCTCCAGATGATGCACCGCTACAGCCCTCTGCTGGGCGTTCACACCTGTACCCAACATGCTTGTCGAGCCGAACAACACACGCACCCTGCCGTTGTTCATATCCTCAAAGAGGCGTTTCCTCGCCCTCTCGGTGGTGGCGCACTGGATAAACTGTATCTCGTCCGCCGGAATACCCATCGCCACCAGCTTGTCCTTGATGTCAGTGTAGATATTCCACTCGTTCGGCTTGTAAGTGGAAAGGTCACTGAAGACGAACTGCGTTCCCCGGTTTTCACCGTAGCGCATGTAGTAGTCATAGACCGTTCTCGCGCAAATGGAAGCCTTGTTGCCGGCATCATCGCCGAACTTGTCTCCCAGCAGGCGCATATCGAGAGCCATTTTCCGGGCTACGTTGGTGGCGACAAGCATTTTCGCCTTGTCGAGGTTGTCCGGTTCGGGCGTGTCAAGCCCTAAATCTTCCCATTCGCCACTGCGGGCAAAGGCCACGAGCCTCCCTATCATTTCCTCCTGCTGAATTGTCGGAGGGTTGGAAAGGAAGCGCACGTTTTTCTCCGGCACGTCGAGGTTTATCATGTCGGCGGTGCGGTAGTCGGTAATCTCCCGCAGGAACATTGCCAGTTCCGGCACTTTTATATAGGTGCGGAAACGCTCCTTGCGCTTGATTGCACCGGTCACGTTCAGCTCGTAGTCCGCACTTTTCTTGCAGAATATCGCCGCCCAAGCATCGAAACAGCTGATTTTCTGCCGCTGTAGTTCCTGCGGACGCAGGTACTTGAACATCACGTACAGCTCGGTCAAGGCGTTTACGACCACCGTACCCGAAAGGAACGTGGCGCCGAGGTCGTGCCCCGTGCGGCGTTGGATGTCGCGGATGGCAAACAGCAGGTTCATCGCCCTTTGCGAGCCTTTGGTATTGCCGATACCGGCCCCCCTCGTGTGGCGTGTCTGAAACATTAAGTTCTTGAAAATGTGGCATTCATCGACAAAAATATGGTCTATTCCCATCGTGCGGAAATCCACGGCATCGTCTTTTCGCTTGCCGATTTTCATACTCAACTCCTGCAGCTTGGCATTGAGGTTCTGTTTTCTCTTTTCCAGCCCCTCCTGCATCTTTCCGCTGCGGTAGCGCATGGTGGACTCTTCCAGCACTTCAAGAGAACGCTCCACGTCGTCAAGTTCTTCCGTGAAAATGTCAATCATCGTCTCCTCCGACTGCGGTATCTTGGCGAACTGGTCGTGTGTCAGTATGATACAGTCCCAATTATTATCCAAACGTTTTGATAATAATGGTTATCCAAAACTTTTCATTATCCCAACTTTTTATATATTTATCACATTATCAATAGTATAAACATCAATAGTTTGAATAATACACATTATTTTGCACCCGAATTTTAAAAATATATATTATGGACACTACAAATCTTAAGGAAAATTATCCGTATTTGATTGACTTTCTTGTTAAAAATGGCTACAGCAAAGATGTCATCCACAAGACTCAAAAGTGTATCCGGCTAACATTGGATGTTGGTTCATCTTCAAAAATCACCTCATATGAGGATTTGTTTTATTACGAGGTTAAACGGCAAGGTTACAATCCTAACGAGCAAAGGTACAAAGCGTTTAGGTGCTATCTTGGGAACATCAAACGTTTCGATAAAACAGGGGAATATCCCAGTAGAATGAAACCTGTCGATAAATTTCCGTCAGTTCCATCCGTATTTGATAATTTGAATGCAGAATATCAATTAATCGTGAAACACCATCTTGAAGTTGGCGGACGCAGTGGCAAAAGACTTCAGACTATATGTGCTGAAGCAAGAGCATCCATGTATCTTTTCAAACATTTGCAAGATTTAGGTGCTGATACGTTGAATGAAGTTACCCCTGAGATGGTTTATAGATTCTTCTTTGATGGAGAAAAACAAAAACGGGGTAGAGATTACTGTTCGCAAATTAAAAGAGCGCTAAAATCTGCTGAATCCTTGATAGGAGAGCCGGTACGACGTTTACAAAACCTCTTACCCTCGATAAAAAGTGCGAATAAAAACTTTCAGTATCTAACACCGGAAGAATCCAGAAAAATTAGAGAATGCCTTGAAAATGGAAAAACGCAATTGACGCACATTGAGCGAAGCGTAGGATGGATGTTGTATTTTCTTGGATTGAGAGGGACAGACATCGTGTCTCTCTCAATAAAAAACATCAACTGGAAACATGACAGAATACACATTATTCAGTCCAAGACCAATCAATCGTTGGTTCTTCCAATGAATGCAGCAATAGGCAATGAACTCTTCGATTACATAACAAAGGAACGTCCCGAAAGTGACGTAGACACTATCTTTATTACCAAACTTCCTCCTCATCGGAGCTTTAAGGACCTTCGTAGCATTGTCACCAGAATTTTCGAAAAGGCAGGAGTCAGGATTGACGGAAGAACAATTGGACCAAGAATCTTCCGCCATCATCTTGTAACCTTTCTCCTCAGTCGTGGAATAGACTGTGATATTGTTTCTTCTATTGTAGGACATGCGTCACCAGAATCAATAAAACATTATGCTGATGCAGACATAGAACACTTGCGAGAATGCTCCCTTAGCGTACAGGATTATCCGGTATCATCCAAACTGTTTGAAATATGAAAAGGCCATTTAACTCATTCCTTGCACCTAAGCTGGAAGAATTTATCTTAAGTAGACAAGCAGCCAATAAATGGAATGTTTCTTATGATAAGGATATTCACAGATTTGACAATTATATTGCCAGGAATTACGCTGATGCCAATATTTTAACTGACGAGATGCTCTCATGGTGCAATCAGAGACCGACAGAAAAAGGATATTCATGTCGGGCTCGTACAGCAGCCATTTGGCACTTTGTCGATTACGCTCGTCTACAAAAATGGTACAATATAGAACGAAGAAGAGATACCTCAAACGAAGCGAGCATATATGTACCTCATTACTTCACTTCCGAAGAACTTTCATTGTTCTTTAATGAATGTGACAGCTATTTTCTTGATTTGTCTTTCCGGCGGAAGAGCCGCGCCAACATGCTCAATCGATTGGAGTTACCCGTATTTTTTCGGCTGTTGCTAAGTTCCGGAATGAGAACTTGTGAAGCTCGTTGGTTAAAATGCAGTGATGTGGATTTTAGTACAGGTGTTATAGAAATTGAAAAATCCAAAGGTATTAACCAGCACCGTATCGTTCTCCACGAAACAATGCTGTCTATTTTACGGGATTATAATAACGCAATGTCCAAACTTATGCCTGGTCGGATACATTTGTTCCCGAATAGAAATGATTGTCCTCATAAACCGGAATGGGAGTCGCACCACTTCAGAAACATTTGGTATAAGATTAGTAATGAAAGGGCTTGTCCATATGACTTGCGGAGCTATTATGCGGTGACTAACATAACAAAATGGGAAAATCACGGGTATGAACTTAGTGGAAAACTTCTATTTCTTTCAAGAAGTATGGGGCACAAGAACATACAAAGCACTTTTGGTTACTTCCATATCACCCCGATGCTTACAGATAAGCTCAAACGAAATACTGAAAAGAATTTTAATCGTATTCTTCCCAAACTACCAACCGATGAAAAAGAATGATAAGCAGGTTATTTCTCAACAATCCAGAGACCTTGCACAATATACATATGAGTGGATTAATATCCACGTGCCAACTCTTAAGAGTAGCAGTTATCATACTGAACGGGCTTATAGGTTGTCATTACGTTTGTTTACGCAATTTTTGGAAACAGTAAAACACATCGATATATTTTCGCTTACCTCCGAATGCTACTCCGTAGAAACACTTAACGAATGGCGGATGTGGTTGAAAAATGAAAGGAATGCCAGCAATAACACTTGTAATAATAGGATGTCTGCGATCAAAAGTCTGCTGGAATATATAGGAGGGAAAAATGTGGCATACAGTCATCTGTATCTTAGAGCTGTAGAACATCTTCGTCCACTCAAGATTCCACAAAAGAAAATAAAAGGGATGACACGTGACGCCGTTCAAGCTATTTTTGCTGTACCCGATACGAATACCCGCATTGGACTGCGCGATCTCACTCTCATGATGCTTAGCTATGGTATAGCTGCTCGTATTGACGAGATTTTGTCTCTCACAATCCGTAACGTACATCTTGATGCAAAAGACCCTTTTGTCATACTTCTCGGAAAGGGAGACAAAATAAGGTCAATGTACCTTGAAAGTGGTTTAGTACAATGGCTCAGACGGTACATGGAAGTGTTCCATGGTAAAAAGCCATTGCAAGATGATCTTTTGTTTTATTCGCCATGTCATGGAAATAGACGCAAACTGACGCAACCTGCCATTAGTAAGAGGCTAAAGATATATGCAGAAAAAGCGCATCAACATTGCGAGGAAGTTCCTTTGAACTTGCATAGCCACCTTTGGAGGCACAGTATGGCATGTCATTGGCGCGAAGATAACATTAATATTGTAGAGATTAAAGAACTGATGGGACATTCCAGGCTTGAGTCTACGATGATATACCAAGATGTTACAGAGGAACAAAAGAAAGCTGCAATTGAAACACTCGAAGATACTGTGACCAAATCTTTGGAAAGGAAATGGAAAGCACCAGAGAATAAAGGGTTGGCAGCAATGTTTGGTCTTGATGTTTGAACTGTACTATTATTATCCCAACTTTTTTCTGAAAGCGACTCATTATAAGGCATTTTAATAAAAAGTTGGGATAATGAAAAGTTTTGGATAACAGTTGTTGTTCTTGATTTTGGAGAATACCTCCTGACGGTTGGCAGGGGTAAAGTCCTCCTTGCCCGGGTAAAGCACTTTCGCCGTGGGGTACGCCTTGCGGAACGTGTCGGCTATCTCGTGCACGTTGGCTTTCAGTCCGATAATGAGCGGCTTGTTCACCAGCCCGAGGCGTTTCATCTCGTATGCCACCACGCACATAATCATCGTCTTGCCCGTGCCTACCTCGTGCCAGCAGATGCCGCCGCCGTTCTGCTTTATCATCCAAATGGCGTCCTTTTGCGAGGGATAGAGGCTGTCATAAGCAAAGTGCTCGAACGTAAGATGCGGAAAGGTCTGTGCCGAGCCGTCATAGGCGGGGCGCACGTAGCAGTTGAAACGTTCGTTATATGCCCTTACCAGTTCGTCCCGAACCTCCACGGGCCGGTTGTCGAGCCACCGGTTGAAACGGTCACGTATTTCCTGTATCTTGGTGGCGGCTGCCTGTATGGCGTCCTCGTCGGGCACACGCACTTTTTCACCGTTACGTTCTATCTCTTTCGTGATTTCGGGAACGGTATCGTGCAGGGCGTGTGTAAACAAGTCCTCGCCGTTGCAGTTGCCCGTGGTATAGGTGTTGTAGGCGACCGCCGAATAACCTTGCAGGCGAACCAGATAGGAATCGTTCACGTCAAGGTACATCACACTCGTCTCGACCCCGAAAAGCTCGGTTGCAAATTCGGCGTACAGTTGCGGCTCGATCCACCGCTCGCCCATGTTGATGTCGAGTTCCTCGTAAGGGATTATATCGGGGGTTGCCTTTTCCAACGCCTTTACCGCCTCTTCCGCGTACTCCCTTTCCTTGCCCGTGAGGTCGGGCAGGCAGGAAACAATCTCTTTGCATTTGGCTATGACGTTGCCGGCTATGAACTTGCCTTTATGCTCCCATTCTCCGCTGGCGGGATTATAGAATATCTCGTCTTTGAGGTCGCAGACAACCTCTTCCTCGCCCTTGCCGGTGGCCTGTGTCAGGTAGTCCATATCGACCCTGCCGTGGAAATTCAGGCTGCCTGCCAACGCCTCTGCCGATGTCAGTTGTACGGTGGTGTCTATCTTCTTGAACGCTACGGGTTCGCGCATGATGTCTGATTTGTATATGTCCTTTCCGACCTGCATTTCTATCGTGTACACTTCCACACCGAGGCTGTCGAGCATGATAAACTCCCTGTTGTCGTTCTCGTGGAAGTATCCCCATTTGCGAATGAAAGCATCGTACCGTGCGTTCAGTTCCTCGCGTAACGCCACCTGTTCCGTTTGTTCCTCCCTCTCTTTGGCTGACAGTTCAAAGTACGCCTCGCGTATAGGGAAATATTCTTTCGCCCTTTCCGTGTTCACCTTGCCCTCGTCCACGGGTACAAAGTCGATGGCTACTTCCTGATAATGGTCGGATTTGCGGTATCGGACAACGCCCACCTGTTCCTCGAAAAGTACCATTGCGCCATCTTTCATCCACGGTTTCAATTCGCCCGTGTAGGCTCGTTTGCCTTTCGGTGGCTGCTTGATAGCTGCCACATTTCCAAAAAGGGACATCTGCGTGTACGCTCCGTCCTGTCCGCCACCCATGAAAAGGCTTTTCCGAAAGTAACGGCCAAAGTCAAGTTTGAGCAATGCGGCGAGATACTGCGACATGGCGTTTTCATCGCCCTGCCACTGGTACTTGCGTACATACTTGCCGTACTGGTTCTGTACAATGCGGCTACCCGTGGCAAGGGTGGTTTTCGGCAGGGTGAAAAGTTTGTTGGCGTATTCGGTCATTGTGCCTGTGGTGTCCGCTTTTTCCCTGCTTACCTGCAGAAACAGTTGTTCCCGCCCTGATAGTACCGCCTTTTGCGTGTGCTTCTGGAATATCAGCAGGTCGCTGCCTACCTCGATGCCGCTTGTCTGCATGAAAAGCATGTCGGGCAGACGGACGGCACTTATCAGGTCGGCATGGTTTACGAGGTATTCGCGCACGAACTTGTTGCCCGGCGTATCGGCTATGCCCCTCGATGTAACGAAAGCCAGCAGTCCGCCCTCGTTCAACAGCTCCACCGCCTTGACAAAGAAGTAATTGTGTATGGTCTTGGTGGCTTGTTCGTACATGCCGCCTTTCTTCCACAGTTCTGCATCGAAGACACGAAAATTGCCGAAAGGGATATTGGAGGCAATGACATCGAATTTCGTGTGTCCAAAGTCCTGCCTGTCTATCGTCTCGAATCCTGTTGTCCGTGTAATTGTGTTTTCATGCAGGAGAGAGAGTATCAGTCCCGAAACGAGGTCTTTCTCAATGGCATAGTCATACGTGCCTGACATGGCAACCGGCAGGAAGCCGCCTATGCCTGCACTCGGTTCGAGGAACGAGCGCATCGTGAGACCGTTTCCGCTGAATGTGGCGTGTATCTGCCTTACTATCGCATCGACAAGGAATTTTGGCGTATAGAATGCTGTCAGTACGGAGGCTTTGATACTCTCAATGACATTGTGCCGCATGGGTTCGGTGAAACGGGGGTAGGTGTCGATTAACTCCTGCAATCGTTGTACCTGTTCTTCCATGTCGCCGCCCGTGGGCTTTTCCGTACCGATGTTCAACACTTCCTTGATGCCCCCGAAACCGGAGTATAAGGATAAAATCTCTTTCTCTTGCGCTGTGGCCTGCCTGCCCTGCACATGGATTTTCATTGCCGTTTCTATGGCTTCCACGTTCGCCGTCAGTGCTTTCAATTTGTTGTAACTCATATTTAACCGTGTTTTTATTTCCCTCTTTTCGGCCTGTTTGCGACCGCAGGGATTTATTTTTCTGCCTCGAAAAGGTGGCGGGGACAACCGGACAAGGCTGGGACGGAAAAATACGCTCGACAAGGTGGAGAGGAAGATTTTTGCGGATTCACTCGCGGCGGCAGCCGGCATTGGCAGGATTGGAACGGCCGGTTACCTTTGCGGAAAAATAACTCCACAGAGGTTGCACGGCAGAGGAGTGAAACGGAACGCTAAAAGAGGGAGGAAGGGAGAATAAAAAGATAACGACCGGAGTTCCGGCTATGTAAAAGAGAATCGGCACGTCCGTGTGCCGGTTACAAGTGGGTATGGCCGTCGGCAGACCGGAGCAGAAAACGCACCGGGCTTCCGCCCGATGCGCATGGAATCAGTCTACATCGTAACCTATCATGTATTCGTTATTGATAAGCAGATAGTAATAGCCATTGAGACAATCCCTGTACTCTTTACTGAAGCCCGCTACCATGTCACCATTGTCCCGAGGCTCACACCATAACGTACCGTCATAACCGCAAAAGTCGAAGCGGCAAGTGGTAAATTTTTTCTTGTCCTTCATAGCCTGTCGAAAGAGATACATCTCTGTCGCACCGCAATACTTTTCGATTGTGGCAAGTCCGATGCACTTGCCGTCAATGCGTGTGCCGGTCGTGATACGGTTCTCGTAAAGGGACTTATCCAAATCCGCTTCAGCTATTTTGCGAAGCCAGTCGTTCGTGTGCGTGGCAAGCCGGGCGAGTTTTTGGTATTTCAGGACCAGCTTCCTGTCCGTATTCCTTTCCTGTTCTTGATTTTGAGATGGGTAATATATCTTCTCGATACTCGCCCAATCAGTGAAGATATAACCTCTTTTTCGTTTCCCCGGTGCGACAATGCCAATGACATTTTCGTCACGGTTGATAAACAAACGTCTGCGTTTCCCCTCAATCTTTACGTACAATGACGTGGGGTTCTTTTCGTTGCGAAGATAGGCTTCCGCCGGATGAATGGTAAGTGTTCCCATATTTACTAATTTTAAGTTCTGTTCATCTTGTTAAAAACTGTCGGGCTTACGGTTCAGAGTTTCGGAATTGTGCCGGTTCTAACCAATATGCCGTTGTGGTATAATCCGATTTCTCCCGGTTCAAACCCCATATCCCCGAACGCTACGCTCTGGAGATAGATACGGTACTTCTCACCTGAAAAATTCTTACCGCACAGGTTGTTGAAAAACATGGGTATCGAAAACCCGTCGTCGCTTGACAATACTACTTTCCCGTTCTGTCTGATTTCTTCTTTCATTTCGCTTTGTTTTAATTCGTTAAACATTGTCTTTTCTTTCCCTGCTTTCGTGCCGCAGGCTGTATTCTCTATTTTTGAGGCAAACAAAGGATGAAGCAGGCTGCATCATAAGCCAAATCCGGATAGGAAACCGACCATGCAATAGTCTGTTTCCGTCATCCGAATGGTAATGCGGTTTGGTGTCGATGCGCTTCGTCCTACATTCGCCGACGAAAAGAGAGAACAGAGCCGACGAGGATAAGGGAGAAATGATGATAAAACAGGGACTGTGCGGGTAAAACCGGGAATTACGAGATGGGGCTAATCGAAAATTCTGTCACCCAATGACATCTTTTTCGATTAGATATTGGTCTGTCGCAAAAAGAGTTGTTTTTTGCGACAAAGCAAACATAGAATCGGTATTGTAACATACTGCGTTTTCCGAATACATTTATTATCTTTGCACTGCGTAAAAGTTTTCACTCCACTGCGTAAAATGTAATAGTATGTATAAAAGGGCAGAATATCAGGTAATTAAGAGTAGACTCAAAGAACAGAGAAGATTCATTCAGGTTGTTATGGGTGCACGTCAGATCGGTAAATCGACCGTCGTGAAGCAGGTGTTGAAAGACTTGGAAGCCCCTTATCAGTTCTTTTCAGCCGACAATGTTCCAACAATGGGTAGCTCATGGATCTCGAACTGCTGGGCGGCTGTCCGCAGCCTGAAAGAGAGTAACGGCTGGGAGAGCATTGTCCTTGTCATCGACGAGATACAAAAAATCACCAACTGGAGCGAGGTGGTAAAAAAAGAGTGGGATGATGACACGTTCCATGACCGCAATATCAAGGTGCTACTCCTTGGCAGCAGCCGCGTCCTGTTAGAGAAGGGACTGTCGGAATCGCTGGCCGGACGGTTCGAGGAAATCCGCATGAGCCATTGGAGCTACCGGGAAATGAGCGAGTGTTTCGGCTTGTCGCTCGACCGGTATCTTTTCTATGGCGGTTATCCCGGTGCGGCCTCCTTGATCGGTGACGAGGACCGCTTCCAGCAGTATATCCAGTCAGCCATCATCGAGGCGACGATTAATAAGGATATTCTGATGGATACTCCTATCAGCAAACCGGCTTTGCTTCGTCAGACGTTCGAGCTTGGAGCTGCCTATTCCGGTGAGTTACTGTCGCTGAACAAGATGCTCGGCTCATTACAGGATGCCGGCAATACGGCCACCTTGGCGGGATATATTAACCTGCTGGGGGAAAGCGGCCTGCTATGCGGACTTCAGAAATTCAGCATTGACACGGCACGCCGTAAGGCGAGCATACCTAAATTGCAGGTTTACAACAATGCTCTGAAGATGGTGTACAGTCCTCTGACATTCGATCAGGCACTCCTCGACCGCAAAGCGTGGGGACGTATTTTCGAGTCGGGCATCGGTGCTTATCTGGTCAGTCAGGCATTCATCCACCGTTTCGAGGTGTTCTATTGGCGCGAACGTAACGACGAGGTGGATTTCATCCTTCGCAAAAAGGGGGCTATTGTAGCCATCGAGGTTAAGAGTAATGCCGAGAAGCGGACGGAAGGACTGGATAAGTTCCGACAACTGTTCCATCCTGCAGCGGCATTCATAGTCGGTGACGGCGGTATCGGTACGGATGAGTTCCTGGCGATGGATATAACGAAGTTGTTTTAAGGAGGTATGAATGAGAGGCTTGTTTCCCTGATTCTGCTCGGTGTGTTCAGTTTGCTATGCAGCATCATCGCTTACTGGCGTCGGAAAGCCGGTGAAGCGGCATACGCCGCCGCACGGACAGCCGAGAGCGACAAGGAGCGCAACCGCTACTGCCGGATGGCGGTGATGGCCGGGCATCGGGACGCCTGTCGCATGTTCTGCTTCTCCCGTCCCGACCTGTTCGAGGACCATCCGCCACTCAAGCCGTTCAAGTCGCAAGGTATCCGGATGAGTTTTTACGGGCATTATTACCCGTCACGGTACAACGCCTTGCTTAACGATGAGCAACGTGCGTTCTGCCGTTCGCTTTACCGGTTCAAGGATGGCGAGATACACGGCATCGAGTTCTTCAAGGCCTGCATGACCGCCCTGCAACTGGAAAAGAAGCCTTACCATATCATGTTCATGCCGTGCAGCAACTGGATAAAATATGGTCAGCGGTTCAAACGGCTTGACTGGTACATCGGCAAACACAGGCCGGATCTGACTTCGGGGCTGTATGACGTGGATGTGTTCGAGCCTCGCGAGAGCCTGCACGAGGCCAAGGGCGCGGAGAACCGTGTCCTCGAACGGAACTACGACATCATCAGGGACATCAAAGGGAAAGAAATCATCATCATCGACGACGTGCTGACGACTGGGCAGAGCGTGGCCGACTACAAGGAGGAAATCGAGCGGCGCGGCGGCAAGGTAGTTGCGGCCATTTTCTACGGCAAGACCGTTACCGTGCCACCGTTATTGCTGATAAAGGCGGCGGTCTGGGGGAAGTACCTCACTTCCTGAAATGCCGGTGGTGTCAATTTTTACCATGCGGCCAGTGCTGCCACGCACTCTTTCCGGGTGGCTTCGATGTAGCCGAGTATCACCGTCGGATCGACGTTCTTGCCATCGAGCCTGCAGGTGATGTGCAGGTGTTCGCCGGTGCTGCGCCCGGTCGAGCCGGTTATGCCGACCACATCGCGCGGACGAACCATAGCTCCTTTGACGGCGAGGATTTTCGAAAGGTGACAATAACTGACGGTGTACCTGCCGTGCCGCAGGGTTACATACTTGCCGGAAGCCTTGTCCTGCCCGACCTTCACGACCACACCTTCCATCATGGCCAGCACTTCATCGCCCCGGGCGTGCAAGTCCAGCCCGCCGTGAAACCTTTTCTTCCCTGTAAACGGGTCTTTGCGATAGCCGTATGGTGAAGTAATCCTGATATAACGTAGCGGGTAACTCACGCTCATGTAACGCTCCAACCACATTTTCCTGTCCGCATCGGCCGGTGTGTCCTGCTTGGAAACCGCATTTTCGGGTGTAGATTCCGTCTTATCCGTACCCGTGTGTCGTACCTCCACCTTGTAGCGGGCGGGTACCACGGCAACGGTATTGAATTGCGCTTTGGCGGGTACGGTATAGAACAAGACACCCGCCGTCATCATCCATAAAATTTTTCTCATGCGGCAAAATTAGTACACTCTTCCTATCGTGCGCCCACCGTCGTCCGTTTTCTTACAAAATATGATTGTTTTTACAGTTTGGAATATGATTATTTACGCAAAATCATATTCCAAACATAAAAAAACGACACGTTATAATCACTTATACCTGTGTATTCTTGATTGTCGGGATAAAATCGATCTATCTTTGCGGAGTATAATTTTATAACACATATCGGAATATGAAAAAGGAACACTTTGAGTTCAATGAACTGCCTTACCCGGCACTTGCCCGCTTCGGGCTTACCCGGGAGATGATCGAGGACCTGCCCATGCGCGTCCTGGAAGAGATCGGGCAAGGGGGTTACTCGCCCGTGCTTCCCGTGCGTGTCACCGACGAGAACGGTGAAGTGATTGAAAGCCGCAGCCGCTTCGCCTTTATCCGCATGGAGAACGGCGAGGTGGATGTGGTCTTCTATCCCGCGCTGAAGTCCTCGCCGCTGGAACGTTACAACAAGGCACAACAAAAGCAGCTGCTCGACGGCAAGGCCATCGTCGCAGATGTGGAAATGGCGGACGGGCGGCGCAGCAAAGCTTTCGTGCAGATCGACGGGGAAACGAAGCAGGTGATGTACGTTCCCACTCCCATCATCGCCCGCAACCTGAAAGTACTGGCCGAGGTGATGCACCTCGGGGCGGTGGAAGTGAACGGGATGCAGAACGGCGACCCGCTGACGGCGGTCGTGGACGATGAACCCGTTACAGTGGGTATCGACCTGCACAGCAAGACCGGCATCCGCTTCTGCGCTGGCGACTCGCAGCAATGGCGCGAGCAGCCCAAACGCGAGTGGGACAAGTACACGTTCGGCTGTTACGGCTGCTGGGTAATGGACGACGACGGCAATCTCGGCTACGTCCCGGAAGAGGAATACACCGAGGAGCTGTGGAACGAACAGAAGAAGAGTGCCGAACGTAACCGCACGGCAGGCCTTCACAAGTAAAAACCACCTTATCCCAAGCATATAATATGGCACAGCAGAAATATTATCCTGAAGAGGTACTTGTCGAGAAGATGCAGAACGGCCAGTACGGCTGGCTCGACTACGTGAACCACTTCTCCGCCGAGTGGCAGGAGGAGTACGCCCGTTACTGCGAGGAGAAAGGACTCATGGTCGGCGATGATTCCGCCGAGGCGTTTGTCCGTTACAAGGACGAACAGCTGGAGACCGCGATAGAGCGCGGTGACGCGTAACGAAAACAATCATACTATCAGACTATGGCGATACGAAAAAATACCAATCCCCGGCAGATGGACTTGCAGCCCGAGATGCGCGACATGCTGATGCGCAACGGGCTTCAAGCCCATATCGTGTTTGACGGAGGGGGCTACCGGCTGATCGTGCAGGGGCACGATTCGCCGCTGCTGACCTATCCGCTCACCGAGCGTCAGATGTTGACCCTGACCGATTGGGGAACGAACACGGCCAACAAGAAAGCCTACAACGTGCTCACGAGCATCGTGGGAAAGGACTTCTATATGCCCAAGAACTTCGTACATGCCCGTAACGCGAACGGCCGGGTGGCCATGGGGCTGCACGGTTACCGCATCGGCATCGGCGAGTACGGGCGCACGGGACGGCTGGGTATGCCCCCACCGTTCCTGGGCTGGACGCCGCGCCAGCAGTGGGGCTTCCACTTGCGGAGAGTCGGCGGCCAGCTTTTCTTTCCGGGCCCGTCCGTCGTTCCCGAACGGTGGGACGGACGCATGAAGCCCGGCGAACTGCAATCGGGCGGTTACGGCTTTTACTACAAAGGCAGCCGGCCGGAGCAATCCGGACAATCCGCCGGACAGCGGGACGTGCTGCAGGACTTGCAGGCGGTCATCACGCCGATGGCGAGCCGCCCGCGCAGCGTGGAACCGGCACGACCGTACAGGGAGCTGATCGCCTCACCGGTCTATTTCTCCAACGAGAAATGGCAGGAGTGCCTCGCCTCGCACGGTCTTGTCGTGGACGCGGAGCGGCGGACACTGACCGTGCAATCGGAAAGCGTTCCTGCCGATATGGTCTATGACCTGACGGAAGAGGAAGTGAAGACACTGGTCGCCTCTTCCATCGAGGAGCAACCCGTGGAGAAGCGTCTGGGACTGCTGAACGGCATTATCGGGGCGGACTTTGCCGACAAGGTAACGATGGAAAAACTTGACAGCGACAAGCGCCTCGCCATCGGCCTGCATCCAGAAGTGCGGCAGGAACTGGAAGAACGGCAACGGCAGGAGCAGGAAGTGTTCATGCCGCTGGAAGCCCCGGTGCGGCAGGAATCCATACAAGGCAGTGTCGGTGCGGCCGTGGACGGACGCGACCTGCAACTGCTGAACGGGAACAAAGGCTGGTACCGGGAAGAGAAACACGGACGTGAGGTCGAGGTCAGCGAGATTGCCGTGCAACCGGCACAGGCAGAAGGGAAATACAGGATGTCCGCCGTCATCGACGGGCAGGTCGTCAGCCACGAGATCAGCCAGAAGGAGTACGACAAATTCCTCGCGGTGGATGACTATCACCGTATGAAACTCTTCTCGAAGATATTCAGCGAGGTGGACATGAAGACACGCCCGGAGGCGAACAAGGGTCTCGGCGTGAAAATCTTCGCCGCACTCACCGCCGGCACGGTGGTCGCCTCGGAAGTCGCGCACGGTCTGCATCATCACCACCATGCCCCGGAATTTTACGGCGAGCGTTTCGGCGGACCGCCGCGCCCGTACTTCAAGCCCGGCGTGGACACGCCCAGGGATGTGGCCATCCGCAACTTCGAGGCGCAGATGAACCATGAAATCGGTGAAATGAGAATGGGGAGGTAAGCCTATGAGAGACGGAGACCTTACCTACGACGACTTCCTGCAACGGCTGAACATTCAGGACGTGCTGATCGACGCGGGTTACCACCTGAACAAGCGTGACGGCCTGCGCTATCCCTCGTATGTCCGTCTGGACAGTGACGGGCGGCGCGTCCGTGGCGACAAGTTCATCGTGACGCAACAGGGCAAATGCTGCTTCCACGCGCAACAACAGAAAGTCTATAACATCATCTCCTTTATCAAGGAGCATCCGCATTTCTTCGCGGAATATCATGCCGGGATGTCTCCCGACCGTCTGGTGAACCTCGTATGCAACCGGTTGCTGAACCATCCCATAGCGGAACGGGAAACTCGGATTATCCGTCCCAAACAGGATGTCAAGCCATTTAATATAGAGGACTACGACATCCACAAGTTCAATCCGCAGGACCGGGCGACGCAGAAGAAATTCTATCCTTTCTTCAAGCATCGGGGTATCGACCTTTACACGCAGTACGCCTTTCATAGGGATTTCTGTCTGGCGACGAAGCATCGGGCGGACGGCGCACAATACACCAACCTGTCGTTTTACATGACACTGCCACAGGGTGACGGGACGGTTGTGGGCTTCGAGGAACGCGGACGGCAGCGCATGGACGGCAGCGGCAGCTACAAGGGCAAAGCCGAGGGCAGCAATTCGAGCCAAGGCCTGTGGATTGCCAGCCCTGCCCGAACGCCTCTTTCGGCAGCCAAGCATATCTACTGGTTCGAGAGTGCCTACGACGCGATGGCCTATTACCAGCTTCACCAGACAACCAACAAGGATTTGCGCAAAGCGGTATTCGTATCTACAGGCGGCAACCCGACGGTCGAACAGATGCGCGGTGTGCTTCTCGCCACCCTTCCTGCCCGGCAGCACATCTGTTTCGATACAGACCTTGCGGGAATGGATTTCACCAAAAACTTGATGGATGAGAAATGTCGGGTGGTTCGTTCCATTATCGAGGAAACACCCGAACGGAAGCCCTATCTCGATACCGTCCCCAATGGAAAGGACTTGGACAGCGGTGACATCGAACGGTTGCCCAGAGATTTACAGTCGAGTTATGGAAAGTATGAATCCGAGTGGGAAGAAGCCATGTCGATGCGTTCGAGCGGTCTCTGTCACCCGGACGACATACAGGATCAAGTGGAGAAAACGGAGAAATATTATCAGGAGTTCAGGGAGGGACTTCGGGAGTTTCTCGGTTTGGACAAGGTGAAAGATGTGTCCTGCGTCCGTGAGCAACCGACCTATCCCAGCAAGGACTGGAACGAACAACTGCTGGTGGAACGGAAACAGGAAGAATCGGTCGATGAAACGCAGACAAGAGAGCAACAGTCCGAACAGCAAACCCGCTTTCGCCGATGAGAACACCACGGGCCATAGGAAACAGCCGGAGTATCGTCCTGCAACCGCACGCCGGACAGTTCGTCATCAATGAACTGCCAACCCTCGTGCTGTGCTGTGCGATGTGGGGGTACGGGGGCATGGAGGATCTGCCGCTGACGGCTGTCGCCGTGCCGTTCGCCGTACTGCTCACGCTGCTGTTGTTCTACCGCTACTATACCTGCGGCGCATACGCTACCGCATCGGCGCAGAACAACTTATCAGCGAGCACGGGATTGTCCGCCGCGAAACGGACTACATGGAGCTGTACCGCATCGTGGATTTTCAGGAACATCAAAGTCTTCTGCAACAGCTCTGCGGGCTAAAAACGATCATTATCTTCTCGATGGACAGGAATACGCCGAGGCTCGAACTTATGGGTATCAGGCGGAGCGACGACATCGTGGCAGTTATCCGTGAACGGGTGGAATATAACAAACGAAAAAAGGGAATATATGAAATTACGAATCATTAGCCTGGGACTGGCCACCGTTCTGGCGTGCCTGCTGCCACGGGCGGCAAGGGCACAGATTGCCGCCTCCAACCCGCTCGAATGGGTGGCACTCGCCGAGGGCAACGAACAGATAAACGGGCAAATCGAAAAGCAGATAAAGGGACAGACACAGACGGCCCTGCTACAGAACAGCATCGCCGCCGAGTTCAACCAGATCCATAAATGGGAGAAGCAGTACAACAGCTACCTCAAGACAGCCAGCGGCTACGCTTCGTCGCTGAAAGCCTGCACCCACCTCTATAACGACGGCGTGCGGATTTTCCTCACGCTGGGCAAATTGGGCAAGGCTATCCGGAACAACCCGCAGGGCATTGTCGCCAGCATGGGCATGAACAACCTCTACATCGAGACGGCGACGGAACTGGTCTCGGTGTTCACGCAGCTGAACGATGCCGTGGCCAAGGGCGGCACGGAGAACATGCTGACGGGTGCGGAGCGCAGCAAAACCCTGTGGGCGTTGAACGACCGGCTGTCGGCTTTCAGCCGGAAGCTGCACCTGCTCCATTTGAGCATACGCTACTATACTTTCAATGACGTGTGGAACAACGTGACGGCAGGAATGCTCGACCGCGACAACGGCGAGGCGGCACGCATGGCCCTGTCCCACTGGCGCAGGGCGGCAGCCCTCGTCCGATAAAAGAGAAATAAGACATGAAACGGATAATTTGGACAAGCATATTGCTGCTGTGTATCGTTACCGGCAAGATACAGGCGCAGAACGACCCCGTGCTGGCCGGAATGATTCTGGCCTACACCGACAAGGCGCAAAAGGAGCTGAAGAACCAGGAGAAGGTCATGCTGATGCAGACCACCGGGCACCTGTGGACGAAGGAGGAGGTGGAAGCCACGACCGACCTGCAACGGGAGTTCAACAACTACCTAGACACTTTCCGGTCGATTGTCTGCTACGCGGCACAAGTGTACGGCTTCTACCATGAAATATCGTGCCTGACGGACAACATGGGCGATTTTACCAGGCAGGTAAGCCGCCACTCGACGGGTGCGCTGGCTGTCGTCCTCTCCGCGCAGCGGAACAAGATTTACCGGGAGCTGGTAATGAACAGCGTGGAGATCGTGAACGACATCCGCACGGCCTGCGTCGGGGACAACAAGATGACGGAGAAGGAGCGCATGGAAATCGTCTTCGGCATCCGCCCGAAGCTCAAGCTGATGAACAGGAAACTGCAACGGCTGACCAAGGCGGTGAAGTACACGACGATGGGCGACATCTGGCGGGAAATTGACGAGGGGGCACGCCCGGCAGCCGACAAGCGGGACATCGTGGACGCGGCCAAACGACGCTGGCGGCAGATAGGAAAGAATGTAAGACCTTAAAATATGTAACGATATGGGAGTTTGGGATTCAATATTGAAATATGGCGGCAAGGCCATGAAAGGTGCCGGCAAAGCTACTGTCGCTACCGGCAAGAGTATGGGAAGTGCAGTCCTGCATCCCTCGCAGACCCTCCGGGGCGCGGGGCAGGCGGTCAAGACGGCGACCGTCGGCGGCGCGGTCGGCTACGTGGGCTGGAAGAAGCTGACGACCGACGAAAGCGTGGTGCGTATCGTGAGCGATGCGGTCATCGGCAAGCCGGCAACGGACACCCTCGCCGGTACGGCTGACGGCGTGCGCGAGCTGACGGGCAAGGCCGGGGAAGCTGCCGGCGCGGTGTCGGGCATCAACTCGAAACTGGACGGGGTGTCGAACTTCCTGCATGAAACCGCCAACGGCGGCGGTATAAACATGTTCGGCAACTTCTTCCGCAACCTCGGGCAGGGCAACGTGTCGGGATTGAGCATCGCGGGACTGGTCGCGGCGGCAATGCTCATATTCGGCCGTTTCGGTTGGTTAGGCAAGATCGCCGGGGTGTTCCTCGGCATGATGCTTATCGGCAACAACGCCGGTATCTTCCGCACACAGGAGGTTGGAGGCGTACAGCGGACACAGACACCTGCCGTCCCGGTCGAGGAACAGACGCACGGCGGAGGAATGAGAAGATAGGAAATACGAATCAATATAGAAACAGCAATGAAATATACGGAAGAAATGATCCTGCAATCCGAAAGCGGCTACTGTATGCCGTTCGAGGAGCAGCCAGGCAAGGACGTGGAGCTGTCGCTCGGCTACGGCGAGCAGACCGATCCGGCGACGGGCGAGAAATACTTTCATCACGGCATCGACTTCAACGTGCGGTGCCACATGCTATCCGCCGTGGCCAGCGGCATCGTGTCGGGCGTGGGGAATGACCCCGTGCATGGCATCTGCCAGACGATCCGCTACGGGGAGTACGAAATGACCTACGGACATCTGTCGAACGTCTTCGCCCAGTTCGGGCAGCGTGTCAAGGCCGGGCAGACAGTGGCATTGAGCGGTGACAAACTGCACATCGGGGTGCGCTTCAAGGGCGAGGAACTGAACCCGCTGGAGTTCCTGACCATGCTGTACGGCAATATCCGGGCGTTGCGTCAGGCCGGCGGACACGGAACGGTCGCCTTTCCCGACATGGAGATGGACTTTCAGACCGACTACGAGCAGGACAAACGGGAAATCGAGGAACTGATGCTGCGCTTCCTGCCGCACTACATGGAGGATCTGCAACGGGGAGCGTACCGGCTGCCCGAACACACGGAGCAGTCGCTCCGACACATCTTCTCCGTGGGCGCGATGAAGGAGTACTTCTACGAAACCATGCCGAGCATGGCTAACCCCCTCGGGCTGGGACATAAAGCCATGCCGCTGGCCTGCAAGGTGCAGAACCTGCTGATAGCGGATTTCCTGCACTATCTCGCCCTGCGGCACGAGGTGTACCTCTCCACGACGGGCGGCGACGTAAAAAAAAACTTTATGACGAAGCCGTAAGCTACAGTGGTGTCATCGACCCGCTGGCCGAACTGGACATCGACATCCAGAGCTTCGACATACCCAGGGCGGTCACGGTCTATCCCGACCGCGCCGGTGTCAGGTTCTGGACGAAGGCCTGGTTCAACAACCGGGAGGAAGGGGAAGCCTCGGTGGAGATCGAACGGGAGCAGGCCATACGCTTCATCCATAACCGTGTAGAGAAGGACGCGTGGCTGGAAGAGTATTATCCAAAACAGATGGAGGTGTACCACAACGCCATCGAACAGACGAAAGAACAACTCTTGTTGAACAAGATAAACATATAGACGCAATGGACGGAATCAAACATAGCGGACGGTTCGCGGAAATGGAACGCCTCGTGAGCGACTATTTCCGCCTTCATATCGCCCCTGTCATGTCGAGGACGCGGGCTTATCTCACGGAAAAGCAGGGCGAGGAGATGAAAGAGTATTCCACCTCGTTGGGCGGCATACTAAGCATGATGGCATCCTCGGCGCAACCGATGGGCGATCCGTATCAGGTACTCAAGGTAACGGGCGAATGGAACTCGAAGACGACGGAGGACTACATCGAGATGTGCAAGGCGGAAATCACCGGTTCGGAAGCGATGCAGCAGGATCTGGCGTACATGGCCGGGCAGTGGCGCGATACCGTCGTGCAGGAAATCGGGCGCGAGCGTTACGACGAGCTGTCGGAACGGCTGGGCGGCGACCTCGCCTACGCCTACATGGACTATCGCGTGGAGGAACTGATGATAGACCGGTTGGTAAAGGAGCGTATGCCAAAATCATCCGCTGACTACATCATCCGCAGGGCCGCCGAATCGAGCCTGCTGGGACTGTCGCAGACCTTGAACCGCTCGCCGCTGGCCGAGGAGATCGAGAGACGCGGCGAAGCCGCCTTCCGTCCCGGCAAGATAGAGAAAGGTACGGGATGGCTGCTGGGTACGGCGGCAGACACCGTGATGCTGGGCGGCGCGAGTTCGTGGACGGCACTGGCGAAACTTGCCGGTGCGGATATGGCTGTATCGGCTGTCGCCTCCCGATTCGGGTCAAAGGAACCGGAAACGCTTTCGGTCGAGCAGTGTATCAGCAAGGGCGTGTTCGGCAGCGAAGAGAACGTGTTCGAGGAGTTCCGCCAAGAGGCGGCAAAGATACCTGTCAAGGAGAACGCGATGATTGCCGCGGCCAACGGACAGCTGAAAAACAAAATACCCGTTTTGAACTTCAATTTTATGGAATGGATGCAAAAAACGAATGTAGCCTTATCGTGGCTGGACGGGCAGGAAGAGGAACAACGGAAACGTGCGGAACGGTACAAGGATGTGCCGCTGGTCGTCGCGCCCGGACAGGAGGAAGCTTACCTGAACGACTTGGCGAAAAAGAACGGTGCGGCGACTGCCAGGTTACAACAGGAGCAAACGCGACCGGAAGCGGAACAGGAGGAAAAGAAGGAAGAAGAGGGACGGCAAAACGTCATCCCCGGCGGAGAAACGGCATGGGGAGAGCCGACGGAACAAGCCAACACGAACGGCTGGGACAGTCTGTTCGGCACGCTGGGACTGAACGGCATGGGTGATACTTTCGGCAATCTCGGTTACGTGATGGCCATGCTGCCCGATGTGCTGCTGGGTGCATTCACGGGCAAGTCGCCCTCGTTGCGCTTCGGAGACAACCTGCTGCCAATAGCGAGTATCGTGGCGGGTATATTCGTGCGTAACCCGCTGCTGAAAATGCTTCTGGTCGGTCTGGGAGGCGCGAACCTGCTGAACAAGGCGGGACACGAGGTATTACAGGGGCGAACGGAGGGAAAGGTAAATATCACGCGCGGGAACGACGTGCAGTACTGCCGTTACCCCGACGAACCTCTTAACCCACGCATCGCGAACCCTGTACTGCAAGGCGGTATGTTGATCGCTACGATCGACCGCGTACCCTGCACCATACAGCTTCCGACAGCTGTGGCGGAAGCCTACCGTACCGGAGCATTGCCGCTGAACACACTGGCGAACGCCGTGCTTGCCAAGAGCGACCAGCTCCGGCAGGCCGCCGCGCAGAACTACGACAACGGACAGCAGGAGACCGTCATGCGGACACGGGGTATCCAATAACCCACAATCAAAAAAGGAGATTATAGAAATTACGATATGAAAGAGAAATCGCAAATGGAAAAGAAAGCCGGAGAGAAACAGGTCGCCTTGCTCTCCACGGCTTTGAGTGAAGCCTCGAACGCGGGCGGGCACTGGCTCAACGCATCGGGTAAAGGCTATCCCCGCTTCTACCCGAAAGGGGTATCAGTCAGCGCGTTCAACGCGCTGTTCATGGCGTTGCACTCGGACAAAAACGGGTGCAAGACAAACCTGTTCACACTCTTCAGCGAAGCCAAGGCGCAGGGTGCGGCGGTATGCGAGCATGAGCAGGGCGTGCCTTTCCTATTCTACAACTGGAACAGATATGTACATCGCAACCACCCGGAACGGATCATCAGCCGGGAGGACTACATGAAACTGGACGAGGGCGAGCAGAAGCAGTATAAGGGTGTACACAACCGTGAGATCCGCACGCTCTTCAACATCGACCAGACGACACTGCCCTACGTGAACAGGGAACGGTACGAGGCGGCGGTGCAACGGTACGGCAGTGCCGTGGAAAGGGGATATACGGAGACAGACGACCGCCGGCTGCACGTCCGGTTCAACGACTTCCTGCTGAAGATGCGGGAGGACCTCGTGCCCGTGCGTTCGGACGGAAGCGGTGTGCCCCACTACGAGACGGACAAGGATGCAGTCTATATGCCGCGACAGAGGGACTTCGAGCACTATAACGACTACGTGCAGGAAGCCCTGCGGCAGATCGTAAGCGCGACGGGCCACCAGCAGCGTCTCGCCCGCGAGGGCATGGTGATGAAGAACGGAGTGGCTCCCTCGGAGGATGCCGTCAAGCAGGAGCGTCTGGTCGTGGAGATTGCCTCGGGAATCAAAATGCTGGAACTGGGGCTGCCGGCACGGCTGTCCGACGAAAGCCTCAAATTAGTGGATTACTGGAACCGGGAACTGCGGGAGAACCCCTGCATGATCGATGCGTTGGAGAGCGACGTGAACAACGCCCTCGAAGTTATCCGTAAGGCGGAACGTGGCGAGAGAATCGAGTACGCCACGATGCGCAACCGGCGGCAGACCACCGACTTGAAAGAGCAGATGCCCAAGCATTTCTTCGTGGCCGACGAGATACGGCAGCACCCGAACAAGGAGGACAAGACCATTGTCATCGTCATCGACCCGTCCTCGAAATCGGCGGACGTGATACTCCCTGCCAGCGCGTCGCCGGAGGTGGACAACGAGGTTCCGGGCATGAACAAAGCCCGTATCGGAAGGGCCTTGCGGAGAGAGGGTATCGAGAACGTGCGTTTCTTCAATCCCGACGGTGCGTGGGGGTACAGACCCGATGACAGCTATTTCGCCGAGAAACAGGTGTCCCTGGCACGGCTGAAGAACTGGACGCTGGAGATGCTCTCCACGCTGGACGTGGCTCCCGCTGTCAGAAGGGCGAACGAAGTGAATATCGACCGGGCGGAGATGATTCAGGACGACAAAAAGCGGTGGGCACTCTACATCAAGCCCGAGAACAGGAAAGGATACAGCGTCTATCCCGACAAGGAAGACGTGAACCTGTTCTTTTCCACGTTCAAACAGGCTATGGATAACATGGGCAAGGTGCGTATGGAACTGGCGCACAAGTATTACGCACTGGCAGAGGTGCAACCAGACCTGAAGGTGGACCTGTTCAGCAGCGATACGCGGGAGATCGATCTGAACCGCATACAGCGAGTTTCGGTATTCAATACCAACCGGGACGGCAGACAGTGCGTTGCGACCATCGACGGCAGGAAGATGCAACCCCGTAGTGTTACCCCGCAACAATGGCAGCGGGTGATGGTGGCGGAAAACAAGACGGAATACAAGCGGCATCTGGCGGCTACGCTGTTCGCCGACGTGCTGCAAAAAGGACAGTCGCAGGAGGAACACGCGGGCGAGAAACAGGAGAAAGAGGCCGCGAGACGGCAGGGTGAAGCAGCGACACAGGAACGGACGGAAGACAAAGAGAAAGAGGAGGCCGTTTCCCCGCAGCGGAAGGCTTGGGACGAAGTTAGGGCGAAGCACCCCGACGCCCTGCAACTGGTCCGTACCGGTGATAACTACCGGCTCTACAACGAGGATGCCGTGCGCGGTGCGGAGATACTGGGACTGGCACTGAAAGAACAGAGCGGGATTAAGGAGGGTTTCACGGCTTCCGCGGAGTTTCCGTACAGGCAACTCGACAGCTGCCTGCCGAAGCTCGTCCGCGCCGGAGAGCGAGTCGTCATCCGCGACATGGAGGCGCAGGAGGAACGGCAAGCCGAACAGGAAACGCACAGGGGTATTCATAGATAATAAGGAGACAGACCATGAGCAAGAATCAACAATACGCAGAGCAGTACGCAAAATACGCCATGGAGCAGATGCGCCGGTACGGAATACCCGCCTCGGTAACGCTGGCACAAGGCATACTGGAAAGCAGTAACGGACAGAGCCGTCTGGCTCGGAACGAGAACAACCATTTCGGCATCAAGGCGACACCCGCGTGGATTGCCGGGGGCGGCCGGTACGGGGTATATACCGACGACAAGCCGGACGAAAAGTTTTGCAGCTATGACAGCGTGGGTGATTCCTACGAACACCACTCCCGTTTCCTGAAGGAGAACAGCCGCTATGCCCGGTGCTTCACGCTCGCCCCCGACGATTACAAGGGCTGGACGCGGGAAATCGCGCAGGCCGGCTATGCCACGGGCAGCAAGTATGCCGAGAGCCTGCAAAAGGTCATCGAGCGGAACGGACTGCATGAGTACGACCGTCAGGTGATGCGGGAGATGGCGGTGCAGGGCCGGGAGTTCGGAGTGGAAAACAATCCGCTCCGAACTCCCGGAGGCACGGGAAACGGTGGGAACTACTCGTTCCCGGTGGAGCGCGAGGAGTTTCTTTTCATCACCTCGCCTTTCGGTATGCGTCAAGACCCTATGGACGAAACGAAACAACAGATGCACAAGGGCATCGACATCCGCTGCAACGGCGATGCGGTACTGGCCACAGAGAACGGAGGCAAGGTCGTGGCGGTGAACACGAACAAGAACACGCCCGGCGGCAAGTCGCTGACGGTGGAGTACGCCCGAGCGGACGGCAGCAAGGTGCAGTGTACCTACATGCACCTCGGTGAAATCTCCGTAAAGGCCGGCGACTCGGTGCAGGCGGGACAAAAGCTCGGCATATCGGGCAACACGGGGATGCGGACGACCGGCGAGCACCTGCACTTCGGCGTGGCGAATCTCTACGCGGACGGAACCAGACGGGACATCGACCCCGCGGCATACATGGCCGAGATCGCGCAGAAAGGCAACATCAAATTGCAACTACTTCACAACGGGAACGACCTGCTCGCCCGGTACAAGGGAACGGAAGAGCAAACCGTGGAAAAAAGCCTTTCGCCTGACGGCTGGATGAAGAAGCTGCTCTCGTTGGAGGACAGTGGCGTGGGAATGTCGGGATGCAATGATCCGATCGTGGAGATGGCGATGATGGCCTTTACCTCGCTGATGCTGCTGGCCGTGCAGATCGACAACAAGAACGAGGAGGAACAGAAGTCGGCCATCTCGGAAGCGATGGACGGACGGCGTATCGATCTGAAATCATTGTTACCGGGCATGAAGAGCTGCGACCTGACCATCGGCGAGAACGGAAAGGCCACCCTGCGGGCGGACAACGGAGAGCTGTGTGTGTCGCGTGAGCTGACCGCCGCCGAGTTGAACCGCCTGTCGGTAACACTGAACGACAATGCCCTCACGGAAGAAGCCAGGCGGTTGCGTGTAACCGGTATGCTGAATACGGTTATCCTTTCGGAAGCGGCCTCGCGGAATTTCGAGCAGGGAATGTCCGCACAGCAGGGACAGACGGAGAACCTGAAAAGATAAAGGCATGGCTGGTATGAAAAAACGCGTGATGATGGAGCTATGCAGATGTCTGTTCGGGCTGTCCTACCTTGCGTTGTATGTCCGGTTCTGCTATCTGCTGCTGGGCTGGATGGCGACGCTCGTTATCGTGGGCGTGCAACTGGCCATTGCCGGATGGCTGGTCTGGACGATGATACGCGCACCCGATTAGGAGGGTTATCCAGCGGTTCAACAACAATCAATCGAAGCACGGTTGTCGGGTGATTATGTATCACTTAAAAGACAATAGAAATGATAAAATGTAATGTTACGGTATGCGGTGTTATCGGTCGTGACGCGTCGATACGCACGAACAAGGAGGAAAAATCGTTTTTGGCTTTCCCGCTCCGGGTCCAAATTCCCGCCACCGACGGGCAGACTGCTCCCGTCGTGGTGGATGTCAGCAAAGAAGCCGCCGGAGAGGATGCCGCCGGTTATCGGAACGGCTCACGTGTCGAGGTCGTGGGTACGATGTACTTCAAACGCAGGGGCGACAAGCTCTACTTCAACCTGTTCGCCGACGAAATCCGCACGGCCGCGGCTGATGCCGCCGATAAGATCGAGGGCGAGCTGTCCTTTCGCGGCAAGGTCGGCCAGAACATCGAGGAAAAGAGGGACAGGAAAGAGCAGCCCTACACGATGTTCTCGGCGTTCAGCACGGAGAAGGTCGAGGACGGTTTCGAGTACCAGTGGGTGCGCTTCTTCTGCTTCGGCAAGGAGCGTGAGGCGTGGTTACAGCCGGGCGTGAAAGTGGAAACCAAAGGTGAAATAACACTCTCGGCACACAACGGGAAAGTGAATGTCTCCTGCAGGGCGGAAGAGCTCGTGCAGTATGTGGCGGATTCGTCTAACTCCAACGAGTAAGGGATATGGCCGGATATAGAAAACGGAACACCGACGGGCCGAACAGCGAGGACAAGGCGCTGGACCTCTTCGCTGAAATGATGATCGAGAAAATCGAGAGCATCCGGGGAGACTGGAAAAAGCCTTGGTTCATGGAAGGAGCGTTGCAATGGCCCCGCAACCTCTCGGGACGCGAGTATAACGGTATGAACGCCTTTATGCTGCTTCTGCATTGCGAGAAAAGCGGTTATACGATTCCGCGCTTCTGCACCTTCGATTGCGTGCAGAGGCTCAACAAGCCCGACAAGGACGGAAAAGAGTTGCCACGCGTCTCGGTGCTGCGCGGCGAGAAATCTTTCCCGGTCATGCTGACCACGTTCACCTGCATACACAAGGAGACGAAGGAGAAAATCAAGTACGACGAATACAAAAAGCTATCCGAAAAGGAGCAGGCACAGTACAACGTCTTTCCGCGGATGCAGGTGTTCCGCGTATTCAACGTGGCGCAGACCAACCTGCGGGAGGCCCGGCCGGAGCTTTGGAAGAAGTTGGAAGCGGAGAACTCGCGACCAAAAATCGGAGACGGGGAACATTTCAGCTTCGTTCCCGTCGATACGATGATTCGGGACAACCTGTGGATCTGCCCCATCAAGCCGCTGCGCCAGAACGACGCCTACTATTCCATATCGAAGAACGAGATCGTCGTTCCGGAAAAGGGGCAGTTCAAGTCTGGGGAATCGTTCTACGGGACACTTTTCCACGAGATGGTACACTCTACCGGTGCGGAGGGGGTGCTCGACCGGTTCAAACCGACCTCGTTCGGGTCTCCGGAGTACGCACGCGAAGAACTGGTGGCCGAACTGGGCAGCGCACTGGTCGCCCAGCGCTACGGCATGATGAAGTACATCAAGGAGGACAGTTGCCCCTATCTCAAAGGGTGGCTCGACGAGTTAAAGGAGTCGCCGCAGTTCATCAAGACGACGCTGCTGGACGTGAAGCGGGCATCTTCGCTGGTTACTCAAAAGGTGGACAAGATCGCGCAGGAGTTGGAACAAAATGTCAGCGAGAAGCAAACGGCTGCCCAGAAGGAAAAGGTGTACTATTCTTCCGTGGCCTATCTCCAGTCCACCGATGACACGACACGCTTGGACGCATTCAAGGACAAAGGGGACTACGAGGGGCTGTTGACGCTCGCCAAGGAGTATTACGACGGCAACGGCATCAACGAGGAACATACCTATCCCTCCCCCATACAGAACCGGGGCGATGACCTGCTGATCGAGGATAAGGATTTCGCCGTGGTGTACAACGGGAGTGTCGGGGGAACTTACGAGGTGATGCTGAAATTCACGGAGCAGGAAGTGCGCGACCATATCCGGCGTTACGGTACCGACCGTGCCGGGGATACGTTGAAAGGGGTTGCCAGGGAAATGGCGGCGGAGCAGTTCGCCGACATGACACGGCAAAAGATTCCTGCATTCGAGATGCCGAACGGCGACGTGCTGTATGTCAATTATAACAAGGAAGCCGACACGCTCGATGTCGGGACAGCGACTAACGCGGGGCTTGCCGTGCGGCATCGTTTCCCATACGACCACAACGTGACACCGGACGCCAACCTGCAAGCCGTGAACGAGAAGCTGAATGGCATGGAGGAATATCAGGCGGAGCTACAAGAGGCGGAATACAGCGGCGGGATGCGCCGGTAGAACGGAAAGAAAGATGCGGGGACAGTTTGCCCCGCATCTTCTTTATGCGATGTTCTTTATTGCCCGTCCTGCAAGTAACTTTTCCATTGCTCGCCGTCGATGGTCAGCTTTTTGAGTTCCCAATCATACTCCACCTCCGGCATGTCGGAATAAGGGAATGAACAGTGTAGCCTATCTGTCCGTAAGAGCAGTGCAGGGGCGTTACGCAGATTTCCCGACCGAAATAAGGCTGTGGCGTGCAGTATTTCCGCCAGTCGAAACGGCCTGCGGCGATGTTGCTGCAAAGCCGTTTGAGGATTGCAGTGCCTGTTGTCGTCATTCCGCACCTCCTTTGCTTAAAATGGTGAGTTGGTCGGGGCGGTCGGGAAACCAATAGGCGTCACTGTCGATATACACGCATCTGCCGCCATTCCAAGGTTTTCCGAAAGCCAGCACTTCCTTTGGCCCGAACACCACGCCGTAGTCATTGGTAAAGGCTACCATATCGCCTACCGACAAATCGCTGTCCGTTTCCATGACTTCAGACAGCCGGTTGAAAAACTCCATGCCTTCCGCTTCCCGTTCCGCTCTCCATTTCTGAAACTCCTCCTTGTGACTTCTCGGTGTGGGTATCGGCGATAATTCCGATGCAAATACCTCTGCTTCCGAAGAGCCGGACACAATCAGAATAATGCTGTCGCTCTCCACTTTTTCAGGTGCGGAAACCACTTGATAAGCCCCGTCTGACTTATCGTTGTCGGGGTCGTTCCAATAAAGTAGATTCCCTTGCTTGATAAAATCGAATTTTCCCATTGTCTTTTGATTTATTGATTTTTTATTTTTCCCTCTTCTTGAAGCCTTTCGACTTCGCCCGAAGGGATTGTTTCATGTGCGTTCCAAACGGGGGATACAAGAACGACGGGCAAGGAACCGGGAATGAAATTTTATGAAATACCGGAATCCGCGATTGCGGAAAGTTTGCGTCAAATTTCATTTCAGGTAGCGATAGCGGTACTTGAACAGTGTTCGTCCGCCGTACCTTTGCACACGAAACAAACCCCGCGGCGTATGTCGGGGCAACGAGGGTGTCATGCCGTTAGAATGGGGGTACGGCACGGGTAAAAAGGTAGTGGAACCGGAACGGAAGCCTGGCAGGGCAAGGCTATAAAAGAAATCGGGCAGCCTATACAGGAAGAAGAAACAGCCGCCCGCTTTGGCGACGGGTGGCTGTCCGATGTCCGCATGGAAGTATCAGAAATGATAGTCGATAACTCCTCCGATATAGAATATCGTTCCATGGTCAAAATTACTGACAAACAGCATGAACGCAAAGGACTGCTCGGCAAAGGACTGACATCCATCACCGTCCAGATAAAAATGATAGTCCGTGTTCAACGGGTTTTGTATTGCTTGTCTGAAATAGTAGGTCGTGCTCCATTGCCACATGTTCACGACGGTAAGTTCTTCCGCTTTCTTCCGGATATTGGCGACATACTCCTCTTTCCATCGCTCCATGCCACCATTGTAACGTATGGTATCATCACCCACAAGCTCGAACATCCCTTTGGGCAGTGCATAATTGACCAAGTTGGCGATGTCCTCCTTGCGCTCTTCATCGTCAATTTCCGCGCAATAATCGTATGGGCCGTAATCTCCCTGCTGAAGCGTGTCTTCATTCAGATAGTTGTCTTTCTCTATCCGTGTCGTTGAAATTTGAAAAATCCTGCTGTGCATAACTTTGATAATTAAATTGTTTAACTTTGTTTTGTTTCCCTTTTCTCGAAGCTCTTCGGCTTCTCGTCGAGGAAGGATTTTTTATGCGGGATAGACAGCGGGAAAAAGACGGCAAGACAAGTAAACAGGGATCGGCATGGAACGGAATACCCAACCCGGACGAATGAAAGCGCAAAGCCCGACCTGTCCGGCTCTGCACTGCAATGAGGCAGGGGTGGCTGAAAGCCAATCTGTGATTTGAGGAAGGCTGCCGTGAACATCCGGAAACCGTTAGCGTGGCGGTACTTGACGACCGTCCGAACGCTGTACCTTTGCATGGAAAATCTCACCGGCGAGAAATGACGACAAGGAAGATAAGGGAAAAGCAAGAACGGGAAAAGATAAAAAGGAAGGGAGAAAATGGTATAAAGACTTGAATGTTATATCAAAAAAAGGATAAAGTAAAGACGAATCCTGCAAGTTTGTCCAGATGGTAGAAAAGAAGAACAGCATTAAACTTTTTGCAAGTGAGAAGAAAATAGTATTTGCTATTCCATCATCAATTCCGGATATTATAACATACCGCTGCAAAAACAAGAAATAACCATCAGATATTCGTAACTTTGCAAAATGAAAAGGATATTTGCCAAAGAGATAACTACCGAAGAGTATATGCGGGATTACAGGGATGCTGCATATTTCATCGAACTGTGCAAGCAGTGTGGCAATTACGGTAAGTCGTGGGCATGTCCGCCGTTCGAGTTCGATGCCGATACCCGTCTGGAGCAATGGTGTAATGCACTGATTGTTGCCTGTCGTTTTGAACTGCCCGGTGGCGACCATTCCGTAAGCGAGGCTATGCCTCTTTTGAGAGAAAACCGTATAGAGCTTGAAGAACGGCTGCTTGCGTTGGAAAAGGAATATGGCGGCCTCGCTTTCGGGTTCAGCGGTGAATGCCTGCATTGCCGCCGCTGTGCAAGGGAAAAGGGTGTCCGCTGCATTCATCCCGACAAGGTACGCCCGGCAATCGAAGCCTATGGGTTCAATGTATCCAAGACTATGGATAAACTATTTGGAATCAGCATCGAATGGGCAGAAGACGGCGTTCTGCCACACACGCTTACTCTCGTGGGTGCTTTGTTCCATAATGAACCGATGGGTTCTATAAAATTCTGACCGAATGTGAAGACAGAATTCCAAAAATATTTATACGGGTTGCTCAAACAATAGAGAGATGTATAACTACCCGATACTGACGCTAAACAGCAAATCCAAACACAGGTATTCTAAATTTTGACGGTTTGCCAACGAAAATATGTAACATGACTGATAGAAAATAAAGTAGCCAGTTACCGATTGGCAACTGGCTACTTTTCAAAGCGATTAAGTCGTATAGAAATCCGTGATCGGATAAACCACTGGATTGTTGTTATTCCACTGTAACGGATTTGGCTAAATTCCGGGGTTGGTCTACATTCCTGCTTTTATATATGGCTATATGATACGCCAAAAGTTGGAGAGGTATGGAAGCGACGATGGGAGAAAGGCATTCCGGTGTTTGGGGGATCTCAAGACAGACATTCGCCATTTCTGCCATGGCCATATTACCTTTGTTTACGATTGCTATGACAGAACCACCACGGGATTTTACCTGCTGCACGTTGCTCACGATTTTCTCATACAGGGAATCATTGGGAGCGATAATCACGGTAGGCATTTCCGAATCGATCAGTGCAATCGGACCATGTTTCATTTCCGCTGCCGGATAACCTTCCGCGTGGATATAGGAGATTTCTTTCAGTTTTAATGCGCCTTCAAGTGCGGTTGGATAATTGTACCCCCTTCCCAAATACAGAAAATTGCGGGCAAAGGTATACGTCTTGGCCACTTCCTTAATTTTCGTATCCAAATCCAGCACTCCTTTGAGAATATCGGGCAGGGCCTTCAAATGTCTTGCAATATCCACAACTTTTTCCTGGCTGACAGTTCCGCGTATCTGGCCCATACAGAGTGCAAGCAGGGTGAGTACGGTCACCTGACCGGTAAATGCCTTGGTGGATGCCACTCCGATTTCCGGACCGACATGAATATACGTACCCGAATCCGTATTCCGGGGTATGGAGGCACCGACGACATTGCAAATACCATAAACGAAGGCCCCTTTACTTCTGGCAAGCTCGATGGCTGCCAATGTGTCCGCGGTTTCACCGGACTGCGATACGGCTATCACAATGTCCTTGTCTGTAATGTACGGGAAACCGTACCTGAACTCCGATGCGTATTCCACCTCCACCGGGATATGGCACATCTCTTGAATGACACGTTTCCCGATCAGTGCGGCGTGCCATGAAGTACCGCAAGCCACGAAAATGATGCGGTTGGCATGGATGAACCTCTCCTTGTTCTCGATGACGCCGGACAGCACCACACGCTTGCAGTCATCCGTGATGCGTCCACGGATGCAGTCGCGTAACGTGTCGGGCTGCTCGAATATCTCTTTCAGCATGAACGTATCATATCCTCCTTTCTCCAGCTGGCTGACGCTCATCTTCAAGGTCTGTATATTGAGTTGTGACGGTTGGTCATTGGTCAAGGATAATATTTCCGGCTGCTCATTCCTGCGGATAACAGCCATTTCATTGTCTTTCAGATAAATCACCTTGTCCGTATATCCCACGATAGGCGTGGCATCCGAGGCGATGAACGTTTCCCCGTCACCAATCCCGATAACCAGAGGGCTGCTTTTCCGGACGGCAATAAGGGTGTCAGGATTGTCCTTCTCCACGACAGCGATGGCGTAAGCCCCTTCCACCTGCTTCAAGGCTTCCTCGACAGCTTCTGATAATTTGCAGGAGTTTGTAGCCTGTATGTAGTCTATAAGTTGCACGAGCACTTCTGTGTCCGTCTCGCTGCAAAAGGTGTATCCATGTTCCGCCAAGGCTTTCTTTAATATCGCATAATTCTCGATTGTACCGTTATGAACGATGGCCAGACGGCCACTTCGGGAAACATGTGGGTGGGCATTCACGTTATTGGGCTCGCCATGTGTCGCCCAACGGGTATGAGCGATGCCCAACTCTCCGGTGGTATCTTGTTCCACGGCCACGGATTCCATATTATTTACCTTGCCTGTCGATTTATAGACATTCATGGTGCCGTCATTTTTCACCAAGGCAACACCGGCACTGTCATATCCTCTGTATTCCAAGCGGTGCAGTCCTTGTGTCAGCACATCATAGGCATTTCGATAACCTATATAACCTACTATTCCACACATATATGTATTTAGGGTTAGTAAAAAATCTTTTATGTATATATCGCTGTGGTTCAGGTTCAGTAATACCTGTATTGGCGAGAAAGATATTACTATACATTTATTCTTGTTTCCAGCTTTTCATATAGCACAACCGCCTTTATCAGAGGCAGGTTCTCCTTGCAGAACCATGGAAAATCGATACATCTGAAATCGACATGACTCTCTTCCAGCAGATTGAGAAAACGGATGTCGTTTATCATCTCTTTTATGGAAACGAATAGGATAGGAATCCTTTTTCTTTTACAAAAGAACAACGCCTTTTGCAGTTCTGCATACACGATGGCTCGTTCATCCTTGTCGGTGGAATCATTCTTCTGGTCAAAGAAAGACAACTGGACTTTTAATGAATCATAACGTTGTAGGTATTCCGCCAGCAGTTTCTGCGTTTCGGGAGAGGTCTCATCGCCGTATAGTATTATATCACTGTATTGTTTCATATCGGGTATTTGTTCCGGTTGTACGCTTCTTCTTTCCAAAGGCAATCCCGCGTATTCTTTTAATAGATGTCGTTTCGTGACCTTCCGGGGATTCTCTACGGAGTAGAATGCATATCTGAATATAAACTGAATCCCTTTCTTCTGCACGGATTCCTGTTCCAAGAAAAAAGAATTCAGACGTATCTTGTTTTCTTGAAGGATATGTTTGGGAATATCTTCCTGATAGATATCGGTCGTGTATTCAAGAACGGTCTTTTTCATTCTACATATCTTCCTTGTCAGAAGTTATTTTATGCCTGAATCTTTTGGGCGAAATCTTCCATATAAAACAACCAGTTTCCTGTTGAAATGTCCTCTAATGGATTTATCTTTTTCGTCAACAAGGTCTGTGTATGGTCATAATTTGTTTTGAAGAATTGTATTTGCTGTTTGTTCTCATCAGATAGTGAGTATACTGGCATTATTTGATCTTTATATCGTACATTTGTTACAACACAATCTACGTAACGGCTTAACAATACGATAAACTTTTTCTTATCAATAGAGATCAAACCAGACGAATAAGTAGATAATTCTGCAAATCTTTCATAATGAGGTCGTAAAAATGAATCGACGTTGGATTCTCTACAATATGGCTTCGAGATGCGATCTATGGTTACCGGAAAATATTTTTTTCTAAGTATATCCTCAAATCGGGAATGTTGCACATTAAAGAAATTGTCTTCTAATATTTTATAAATATCAGAATCTTTCATTTTTAAAGATTTTGACAGAGCTTCTTTAAATCCATAAATCAATAAACCGATGTTTTCATAAATGTGAAGTATCTCATTTCTCTTTTTTTCTTGGCTACATTGGCTTTCAACAACTTCTCTCAAACTTGACAATTCCCAGATAAATGTTTTTTGAATCTCAACCAAATCATGAAAGGCAACAAATTCATTTACATTGGAATAAAATAATTCCTCATGAAGACTGCCGGTGTTTGGAATAACATAATTCCAAAATTGCGGAGATGGTTTTGTGTTATATTTTGTTTTATAGAGAATATAATGCAACGCAAAAACCATCACATAAGAGTCAAAAATAGATACAAGATTATAGGATAAAAGAGACCTTTGAATACGTTTGTTGATATCCGGCTGTGTGTTCAATTGGGTTTGTCTCTGTGATTTAAGTGTCCATGTTGCGACACACAATGAGGTGATAGATATGATTATAGCACAATAATCCCATGAATTCAGATGAAGCCTGATGGCATATCTGTCAATCGCATCTACAAATTCATGGATGCCACTATCGTATAAAATATCCACTAAAAGTAATTGTATTGTCATATTTGAGTATACTCTAATTATATTGGTGTCGTTAAAAATAGGCCAGAAAACATAATACTAACCAGTCAATTAACGCAGAATGATACCAATTGACAACCTAAGATTTTGTAAACTTGAATGCCAGTCCTTTCAGATATAGGGAATTGAAAGTAGGATCAACAAGTAACATGGCATATGCCAGTATAATTGCGGCATTTTTCATTTTCAGATTCTTTCTTAAATAGGTAACATCAATGCCTTCAATCGGTTCAAAGTTTTCGATTTCCCCCGTATTAATCCATTTAATAAGCATTTCTTTGGGTTTCCCGGTCAAATTGAGCAGTCGATTAATTGTTTCATTCTTCCCTTTGTAGTCGGCATAACCGTCTTGTTGCAGACGGCTAATAAGTTTTGCCTTATCTATTGTTTCCATTCCAAGCATGAATATTTTCGTTAATGAAATCTTTTGTCATTCCGCGTATAACACTCTCCCCGGCATAGCGGGCATCTATCTCCAACGGATTATATTTATATCCCCAAGGGTCATACGCCCATGGCTGGTTTGTGGTATATATTTCATATCCTTTGGTCCATTCTTTTATGACTTCTTCGGATACGTCGTGGAAACGTTGTACACATTCCGATTGGTATTGATGGCGTAATTCATGCGTAATCGTATCCACCAATTTCAAGGGAGTTTCCATTGCGGAAAGCATTTTGATGTTAAGATGAATGAATCCATCTCCATTGTTGGTTCCTAATGTGAATCCATCCATCTCTTCAAATATGATTCCCTTGTAGGCTTTTAATTCAAATGCGTTTGCAACATCGGCAGCATACATCCTGCATATCTTCTCGTGTTCATCAGACGACATATTGGCCCAATGCTGAATCACATCGGGACTGAATTTCTCTTTTGCGGCTTCTATGCATTTGTCTATGCCGAAATCCCTGGCTTCAGAGAAATCACTTCCGAATTCCTGAATGATCCGTTTGTCTTTGTCCTCTGATTGAAAGAGCCCTTCGATCCAGTCCTTGACGGAAAATCCGACACCGTTCTTTTCCAGTATCTTTGAAATCGGGCTGTATAATTCAGCCTTTGTCAGAGGTAACAAGGCAGAAGCTATCTCGGCCAAGGCAAATGTGGCTTCCGCCTTGTTCATGTCTTTAAATAAATTCATTATTTCTATCTTTTATTTCTTTAAACCAGGCACTGTAAATTGCTTCCCTCGCTTGATCCCCTTCTCCATAGTTACACATGAGTGCCTGACGAATTGACAAATCAAGACAAGGTGGAACATTTGCTTTGGAATGAATGTATTCCGAAAGGGAATCGTTCAAATCACGGAAATTCTTAGCTGATACCACCAATTTCTCGACTGTTTCTTTTGCATCGAGAATTGTCGTTACGATATGAGAGAGACGAGGAAAATGATCGTCATTCCACAATGAAATTTTTTTATCTCGCTTATATTGTTCGAGGCATTCATATATGGTAACTTTTAAAAATGTAGGCCATCTCTTCAATCCGAAGGATTTCTCTATCAAATTGATATCTGGCTCAATATACGCTGATATACGTCCTTTTAGAAGAAGCTTTAGGACTTCAGTTTCATCAGATTTTTCTTCTATGAATGGCTCTGCTATCCGCAAACTTTTTATACGTTTCCCTTGAAATCTTGCTATATGGCATAGCACAGGATCAAACCAATCATTCTGATAAACGACAGCGATACCTATGGGTAATTTTGCTATTTCGCCAATCTGGTTGTCTTTAAGTCCGGCAGCCCGCCCAACAATGCAACGGTCATCACCATCCGGCAGGCGCATAATAATTTTCGTGTTGGTATTCTTTATTGCGGCAGAATCTATTGATGTCGGTGACTGATCGACGATGATGAACCCCTCTCCGTAAGTACGCATCTCGGCGATCGCATTGGTGAGCATTTCAACCGACTTTCCGGTAACATTCGAACTTTCCATCGTTTGTTCCGTTGTGGTGCGTTTCAATATATTATGAGCCTCCTCAAGAACCGTTAGGTGCCGCAGGTTGCTATTCGTAGGAATATCGCTGCACATGCGGTATTCATTCAATCTCATGATGATTATCCCCATAATCAAGGATTTTGTCTCTTGGGAACCCACACGGCTTAGATCTATGACTGTGTTTTCATCAAACAGAATCTTGTCGGAAACCTCATAGTCAGAGAACAACTCGCCATTTATACCGTTTGACATGGACTCGATACGTGTCACAAGCGCTCCTCGGTAATTGCTTTTTACTTCATCCGAATATGCTGATTTATCGATCACCTCGACAAGTTCGTCAAGAAGATCTGTAAATGACGGGAACAAAGCTGTGGAATATTTGTTTTTTGACGACAATAAATCCCATCCACAATTTTTGTACGTTGTCAACATGGCCTTTTTTAAAACAGCCGGCATTGCGGCATACATAGGCCAGCAAACATTGAAGATTTCTGTCAGGCGATCCACATGCTCAAGTACATGAATGCCCTCTGGAAAACGAAACGGATTTATACGCAGCAATCTCGATACTAACGGATTTGTTCCGAATACATTAGCGTCACCGAATACGTTTTTATACTCTCCTTTGGCGGGTTCGATAACCAGAAATTTAATATCCTTATCACGTGCAGATTCGATTATCCGATAAACGGCCTCACTTTTACCACATCCGGTCGAACCTGTAACAAAAACGTGTTGTGCCAGACTTTTACAATCCAATTTGACCTCATTGTTCGATAAGTCAACGCCTTGGTCAGAGATACAACCTATACAAATACTTGCATTACAACCGCAACGATCATGCCTTGTGACCTCCTTAGCAAATGAAACATGCTCAATTACCGGTAATCCGGGAACCGATTTTCTGGGCAATCCCATCAACATGGCTAATTCTGTACTACTTAACATTGACGTACCTATAACAGGAATCTTTTTAATTGTTTCCTGTCCAGAGTACTCCGATTGTGGTGGAATATATTTGAAAGCAGGATGAATGAAATTCTGTAGATACGGAGTGAGTGATGAGATAGCGTCTTTATTCCTCCAAACATTGACTGCCGATGCTTCAATCCCTGAATTCTCTCCTTGCATAATGGATCGAAAGATGGACGCGCCTATTTCAGCCGTGGCATTATCATTTCCATAAGACAAAAAATAGGCACCTGTAGACCAAAGACCGGTACTTTCAGCCATGGAAATACGTTCAAGTTGGGTGTCTATGCGCTTTAATATCTCATCAATGTGTTTGTTGCGGATTGTAAGAGTGAAATTTTTGGAAGTCCCGATTGTATTGGTCACTCCGGTTGAATCTGTGAATGTTTCGGTATGAGTGACTCCTTTTGTCTCACCGTCAGAACTCCCGACGGCCAAAGTTGTTCCGATGGTAGTCGAGTGGTTTTCCCCTTTTGTCTCGCCTTCCTGTTTATTGATTGATTTTTTGCCGACAATGCTTGAACCGCCTGCCAGTATGCCTGCTCCCATTAAAACTGCGGGAGCGGCCAGACCTCCTGTACCGGCCACTGCGGTGCCGATTGCCAGCATTCCTCCCACTTCCATTAAAGGTCCCGAGATTTTCCCCAGTTTACTCCAGAAGTTTTCCTTGCAGCTTCCGCTTGATTTGGAAAAGGAAACAGACGTTCCATCTGTTTGACTTTTGCTTTCACCTTTCTGTTCCGTAATCGTATGGGACGTGGTTCTTGTTTCACCATCGGAATAACCGGTCGAGCGTGTGATTGCATTTGCCAAAGATTCGTTTGTCTGGTATGACAATTGCTGGATGGCGGCAGAAGATAGTTGGGTATAAACATCCTCATAGGCAGTCCGGATACCTTGAATCTCTTTGGAGGAAGTGTTGGTTGCCAGAATAATAGCCGTATATTCTTTTCCCCGAAGCGCTATGGCCAGTTTCTCAAGCCCCTGAATATAATTTTCATTCGTGTATTCACGTCCGCCTTTTTTGTGAGCAGGAATACCCACGGCAGAGCTTATGCAGGTTGCCTGATTGAAACGATGCAGTAATTGATCCTGAGATGAGATTTTTGCTCCTTTCCCAATGATCGACAAGTCTTCAAGTTGAATTCCCGGAAATTGTCCGGACAAAGAATTTTTAAGTGTCTCGGCTATCGAGCGACTCGTCCGCGTCATATCATCACATTGAATGCCTACATAAAAATCAGTATGCGAGATATGACCGTCTACAATGAGAAATACCGAACTCTGGGTGAAGGTCATTGCACTGATTGCGCTGATAAATTTGTCGGTGGCATATTCATTCTTTTCATAAACCATCTTGTTGATTTTGAATAAAATCACGTTTTCTCCGACCCCCGTTATTTCGGGAGGTACAATTTCCATCTCGGATAGGTCGGACAGATAATTTTTCAGAACGATATCATCGACCAGGGTCAACGCCTGTCGGGCTATGTTTGCGTAATTGTTGATATTCGGTTCATTTGAGAATACCACATGTGAATGACCGTCTGTATTTGGGATATCGGATACTATGTCAGAATCCTCGGTTTCACTTTCGGCATTCATTATCCGGTCCTCTATCCGAGGCAGCCAAAAAGGAGACTTGACATTGGAAGACCCGGATTCTTTTCGTTGATAACGATTATTTTTTGCCATTTTGATTTTCTGTAATAAAGTCTTTTACTAATAATATACCGCCTGTAACAGCTCCTATTACACCCAATGAGACAAGAAGAGATTTCGGAGCGTAGGCAGCCAGCAATGCCAACGCACTACCGGAAAGCGTAACAAGTATATTCCGCGTGGTATTTCCATTCGAGTGATTCGATGTATTGGTTTTCATATCGCTTTTAAGGGAATTTTCCCTTTCATCATCTTCTTCACCGTAAAGGCTTTCTTGTCTTTTCAGCCCTTGTTTCTTATTTTTAAGTACAAAATCGACTACTTCTTCATAATGCTTCAACTTTTCTTGTGAAAAATTGAGGTCAAGCTCATTTTTCACATTATTCAGATAGTTGTTATCCCATTGTTCCTTCGGGGGATATTGGAAGGGGGGCAAACGATTTTCAGACTCAAACAGTTCTGGAAGGTTCTGCGAGGCATATTTTAACATTTCGCGATAGTTCTCGCCCCTTGGGTCAAGTAACAGTTCGTTGGAGAGGGAAAGTCTCACCATATCTAAATTTCCGGATTCGACATCCGATATAAACGCTGAATTCATATCTTTAAAATTTTATCAGGTCATTTACTCTTGTTTGTATGGACTGCATCCATGCCAAGTTATCCGATTTACGTTTCATCTGTGCCTCGGTTTCATTGGCACTTTGTAGTTGGATACTTAATTCTTCAAGTTTTTGAGCTAACAAAGCCTCAATTTTCTTCAATTGGCGAATCAGCTCATCCTTGATGCGTACAGTCTCGGATTCGACATGTTCACGGGCCATCTTCGAAGCATCCTTCAATTGTAATTGGACTGGCTGAAAAAAACCTCGAACGACTTCATTCGCATTTACGTATTCAACGTAATTCGCTACCCATTCCTGAACCGGGACTGTACGATATTTGGTCTCATAACGTGACGTGTACCAATTCCATGGTTCCCAGAACCAGTTTGTCTTTTTCTCTTGATAGGATTCTTGTTTGTATTTGGTCTCGTATTTTCCTTCGTCTTCTTTCCGGGTACTGTTGGTGATAAGTTTTGTTATGTCTGTTATGTCCGTGGCAATAAATGTCATGGGATTAATCCCGAGCGATTTCAGGTCAAATCCGATGCCGAGCGACTCGACATGCTTGCGGTACAAAGATACAGAGGTGTTAAAAATACCTATGAATGTATCATTAAGGGCTTTTTCAAGTTCCACCTCAAGTCGGGCTTGAATGTCATCACTTTCTTTTTGAAGGGATTTCAATTGCACTAACGCTTCACTCTTTTTTATTTTAGTGGATTGTTCATACTTCAAGATAAGATTATTAATTTTATTTTGAAGCACAGACAGTATTTGGTTAATACGCTTATCAACATCCTTCGATACGTTTATCTCTTCAATAATGGATGCGACTGACTTGGCTTGTTCTGCATCCTTTATACGGGAACGGAGTTCCTTTATCGCGGCTTCTATTTTTTCTTTCGCACTCTTATCTTCCTGAATGCTTTTTTTCAGTTTTGCAACGGTCTCAAGCTCATCAAGGCGGTCATTGAATGCCATAACCAGATCCATAATTTTTGTGGTTCGTGCATATTTGCTCACATACAACTTGATCGCTTCTTCTATAGACACTATTCCGGTATGGATTTCTACAACAGCGTCATCATTGCCTTGCTTTAATTCCTCCTCAATGCCGATCCGGACTGCATCCGGCAAATGATTATATCGGAAATACCCGTCAAACCGGTGTTCCGGAGATGTCATACACAGTCTTTTAAACCTGTCCAATACCATAGGGTATTTGTCTTCAGTCCGTAATTCAAGCGCGGCCAATGCCGAAACTGGAAAAAGATTTGCATTCGGGATATTCTTTTCTGAAAGATAATCCGACGTGTCATGCAGCGTCTTTTCTATATTGTCCACTCCGGGTCTATGTTCATCCAGTTTATTGACGGCAAAAATAAACCGGTCTCTGGATTGTTTACCGCCGTCTTTCATGCAATCACACACATAATCAAGAAATATATCCTGATCGTCAACCTGTAGGTATGCCGCATTCAATACGAAAAGGACAAGGGATTTAGGGGAGTCTCTCACCATTTGGTATGTCTTTTCCCTATGACGCCGCTCCCGGACATTATTGGGCCCCGGAGTGTCAACAAGAACCAATTTCATACCGACTTCATTTACACACGGAATCGGTCCGGTGATATCAATTAATGAGATTTCGGGATTATCATTAAGATCATTCATTTTTTTCAATGAAAGATCGTCAACCCTTGCGTAAACCTCGCCTGATGAGTCATAGGCAGTCGCAGAAAATGTTTCTTGATTTGTCGCAGTTATACGCACGATTGTCGCCGTGGTCGCTTCTGCTCGTGCAGGTAAAAGGTTATATCCAAGCAATGCGTTAATAAGTGTCGACTTTCCGGAACTCATGGTCGCTACGACATTTATCTCAAAAGTCTGATTCTTGGCATCTTTGAATGCTTCAATAATTGATTGATCTCGAAGTTCTTCTACCGGTCCATTGATAATCTCTGTAAAAATCTCGTCCACTTTCGCTTCAACCTCGGCAACACTTGGAGTGCAAATATGCGTGAGTTCCGCGATCTGAATTTTTTCCTTATTCGCATAAAGTGCGGTTTTCAGATCCTCATAGTCAGCGAGCGTTCCTGTAAATTCAATGTTGAAATTACGGTCATTATACTCTTCAATGAGAATGTCTGCCAATTGCCCGCACCATTCCTGAAGTCGCTTTTCTTTTTCTTTGAAATTTAACCTGCTGTTGTCCTTCGGAAACTTCCCATTTACTTGAATCTCCGTTTGAATCAAGTATGGATTGTACTTTATTTTTACTCTTTTCATATAGCGTTATTACTTTAAGTTGTTTGTTCCGATGATTTTATGACATATTCCAACAATTCAATTCCCGTCCTATGAATTAGCCTTTGATTGTTGAATTGCCGCTGGACAAGTGTTGAATATTGGGGAAGATTATAATACTTCCGCATAAATCGGGTCGACAGGCATCGCTTATCGAATGTTTCACTTTCATCAAGTTGATGATGATTCGCTCTAAACAAAAATGCGGCATACCCAGATACGGGAATTACCAGTGGATTCTGGACTTTTTTGACCTTCAACAAATCAGTATAATCGGCTACCATCTTTTCAATGGAGTCAACTTGCTCTTTGAAAGAGTCCAATTGGTTCAGGACAAAGACAATAGGTCTTTTTGTATGCATCAATATGTAATCGATGATCGCATTCTCGTCATTAGTCCCGAAGTATCGGCAATTGGAGACGAACAGAAGCATGTCATAATTATTCTCCTTAACAGCATTGCGGGTTATTTCTCCATGTGACAAGTCCCGACTGTAATTTACTCCGGGAGTATCAATAAAACAAATTCTTTCTCCATTCAGAGTGGAATGAAAATTCAATGAGGCATGCAAATAATCCATAAGATTAGGCGACTTAATGCTGTTGCAATATGTGATTTTATAATCCGGTAATTGCATGATCAATCCATCCGCATACGGCTTATTATAAATGTAGCTTAGATGACTGGTACAGGCCGTAGATTGTGTCTTATTGATACGGTACCCGGTAATTGCATTAATCAGGGTTGATTTTCCGGCATTCATTGTTGCAACGACCAAAACTCGTTTTAGTCGTTTGTTATGGAATTTGCAATTTAAACGTCTGTGCCGTTTCAAAATATCGGAGACATTGAAAGCTTCCACCTCTCCGAGGTAATATTTATAGATATTTTGTAATGTTCTTTTTGTAAAAGGTCCACAAACCTTGTCAAGCAAAAAAATATATGCTTCTGGTAACAGAGTGGAGTCAAAACGTTCCAGCAAATAAAAACAATCAAACAGGAATGATTGTCGCATAGTAAAGAAAATCAGACCTTCACGTTTTATTTGTAATGCATCCTCGATTTTTGTAAAGTCAGATGTATATTGCCATGCATCTTTGGGAATTCGTCCTAAGATTGATTGGCTCCAAATTTCATAAATAAGACGTCCTTTGATGTTGTTATTGGTGACATGGCACATAAATTCTCCAAGCCCACGTATGTATTGAAGTCTATATACTTCCTTCATCGTCTTTATGGGATGATTGGGAATAGAGAAGATTTGCGTCAAATAGTCTTTCATAACAACAAGGTTCCTCTAAAATTACCAATTCCAGACGAACCGTTCGATATCCTCTTCGACAAGTAGATCACCGAACTGCACCTCAATGAAAGTAAGGTCGGAGATAGCCCTTACCGCATGTCTGACACCTTTCCTAATTGTAACCGTATCGCCTCTGCTGACTATTGAGCGGACACCGTCGAGTACCAATTCCCCCTCACCGTCGATGAACGTCCATACTTCATCACGATGGCGGTGTACCTGATAGCTGATACACTTATCGGATTTGATTTTCAATTGCTTGGTAAGGGATTTGTAACCGTCGGTGAACTCCGCTGTATCGACCACTTTGTATTCACCCCAGCGGCGTTCCTCAAACATCGGTCGATATTGCAGGCGGTCGGCGTAAGCCTTGATGTTTTCGCTCTTACTCTTGTCCGAGATCAGGATTCCGTCACATGATGTCGCAATGACCAGATTCCGTGCGCCAATACACATGACCGGCAGTTCAAGTTCGTTAATGACATGCGTATTATCTGATTCATCATCCATAACGACATTACCGATGGCATGTTCCGATAGTTCGTCCGTGAGCGTGTTCCACGTGCCGAGATCTTTCCACTCTCCGGCAAAAGGGATGACGGCTACCGACTGCGCCTTTTCGGCGACTTCGTAGTCGAAGCTGATTTTAGGGAACTCTCCGTAACGGGAACGGATTTCCGCAAACGTATCAGCTTTGATGTATCGGGCCACGATATCTGTCATATACCTCAATCGGAAAGCGAATACCCCTCCGTTCCAGAATGCACCCTCGGAAATCAATCTCCCGGCTGTCGGCACATCCGGCTTCTCGGTGAAACGGGAAACTCGGTATATTCCAGACTCGTCATTGCCGGGCACCGGTACAACATACCCGTATTTGGCTGACGGATAAGTCGGGCGGATACCCATCAGCACCAGTTCGGCCGCATCGTTCTTCACGGCTTCCGCCATCCCTTTTATGGTTTCGAAATATCCCGATTCCGTGTAAGGGTCACATGGCATCACCACGACAATCTCATCTGCTGGACACTGCATCTCACGGGCCAGGTAGGTACTCGCAAGGGCGATAGCCGGGAACGTATCACGCCGTTCCGGTTCCGTAACGACCGATACGTCGTCTCCAAGTTGATTGATGATGACGTCTCGCTGTGACGCACTTGTCGCCACGGTTATCGAATCGCTGAATCCGGTCTCCTTGAGTTGCCGTATCACACGCTGAACCATAGACTCCCTGCCGCCGTCAGGGGAAGGGAGCAATTTGATGAATTGCTTGGAGCGTGTGCTGTTGGACAGGGGCCACAGGCGTTTGCCTGAGCCGCCGGATAATAGTATTATTCTCATAGTAACAAAGTATTAACAGCAATATTTCATATCAATATATTTCCTGACGTTTTCGACCTTCAATCTGTCTCTGGCAATCCTCGACTATGGAGGAAAGATACAATATCGCTTTTCTCACGTGGGGCCTGCCTTTTAACCGGGCAAGTGCGGCTGTTTTTATATCTTCAAGATCCCAGGCTGTAAATACCGACAGTTTTTGCGGGATACCCTGTGCCTCAATCGCATTCTTTATTGCGTTCTTCAGACGTTTGACTTCATCGGAATCCTGTATCTTGTGAGACTCGATCTTGTCTTTTAATATCTTACTGATGATTTCAAAATAAAGATTAAGAACTTTACAAAAGACCGTGGAATTATCGGTTTCAAATCTTGCCGTATCGGTCAAGTCTACATCGGACAGGCGAGGGTTATTGTACAGGTCAGCCAGAATTTTAATTTCATTGCAAGCTGTCCTTATTAAAATCTCCATGCCGGGAGGAATGATTTCTCCCGCTTCATCGAACAGTCTCAAGACTTCTTCCAGTTGGTCATAAGCGTCATAAAAATGTCTCGTATCGTATAAAAGCGCCGTGTAGTCTTCCAATATCTTGAACAACTTATTGGTCGCATACCGCATCACAACTGACTTCTTGTCTCTGATTTGATCCTGGTCATAGGATGTAAAATCGAATCCGCAATATCGCAATATTTCCGTGTTGCGTTCCAAGGCCTCTTTATAATGCGTCAGGGCTTCTATGGGTTTACCCAAATGACGGAGGCACATCCCCTTGGAATAATGCAACTCTACAAGAAGCATCCGTATATTATAGAATTCGGGATTGGAAACCAGGTGCTGGTCCATTCCTTTTATTTTGATAAAATTGGTACCCTCGAAAGAACTGAAATAATTGAGAGCTATATCATATTGTGCTTTTAATAGTGCGGAAGTACCTTTTTGAAATAACTCAAGATTTGTCAGCATACCGTCTTTACCTTCCTGTTCATACAAATAGGATTCAGAAAAGTATTGTGTCTGCGTTTTAAGCGGATCTTTTTTCGTATTCGTGGAGGATAACCCGGAAGCGTCCGCGTATATGGTTTCCCCGTACAGGCCGAACAACTCTTTTAGTACATGCTGTATGCTTCTTTTCCACTCGTGTGGTATGGGGAGAACGATAACGGGATGTTCTGTGATTTTGAATTTTTCAATTCCAAACACGAACAAGCTGTCCTGACGGCTAATTCTTGAATTTATGTTGGAGGGCTTCCACAGCCAGAATTTATAGGCTTCCTTCCCATTGAACTTCGTGGATTTCGAGGTTTCAAAAATTAGCTCTTCTATAACCCTGGTCTCTTTGTTTTTGTTCAGAACCGTAAGATTGTCTTCCTCTATCGCATCTGTATTGACATCATAACAGAACAAGTAGCCGATTTCCGGTTCCAAATTGGCATAGTCCTGTGTCGCAAACCATAACGAGACAAGAAAATTGGCGCTGAAGTCTACCAGGCAGGAGGTTCCTCCTTTGTGTTGTATATCGGCGAGGATCTCCAGATCGGAATATTTCGCGTATTCCACCGGGAAACGGCTTTTCGTCTCAACGATGAGATTACGCAAATAGCTGATATAATCGTATTGTGTCCTGTTCTGCTGGTGGAAAAGCCGGACGGCGGCACCGGAGCGAATATATTCTGGCTTGACGTATTTATAATTGGTATCATCCAGAATTGCTTTCAACAATTCAGGTGCCTTGCGATGTTCGCTTTTTATCCATTTGGTGATGGTTTTGTGGAGTTGGTTTCTGGACTGCTTATAAAAAGATTTTTCCAATTTTGCCCAATCCGTATGAGTGATTTCGTCTTGAGATTTATATTTCAAGTCGCTCCGTTTTTCCTTTTTACAGACATAATCTATTTGCTTGTTATACTCCTTGGCGTCTTCCAACAAATGAGAATGTATAATTTCGGAAGACGTGAAAAACCGTTGGGTTACCCCTCGAAAGATGTATCTCGGGGCTATGATATGGTTTTTCCGGTGCTCTTCCGCCTGTTGGTACATCAAATTCAGCAATGCATTGACGTACTGCCATCCTTGATAAGCCTGTTCCATTTAATTGCTAAATTCAGAAGAAAAATATCATGGTTCTATCTCTCAGCCCGCATCGGATTGTGCAGGAAATCTTCGTAAGCGAGACGTATCCCGTCCTCCAGTTCCGTTTTGTAAGTCCAGCCCAATGATGCCGCTTTCGACACGTCGAGCAGTTTGCGTGGCGTACCGTTGGGACGTGTGATATCCCAGCGTATCTCGCCGACATAACCTACAACTTTTGCCACCAGTTCCGTAAGCTCTTTAATAGTCAGTTCCTTGCCCGTTCCGGCATTGACCGTCTCGTTGCCACTGTAGTTGTTCATCAGGAACACGCACAGGTTGGCGAGGTCGTCAACGTAGAGAAACTCCCTTAAAGGTGAACCGTCACCCCAGCAGGTAACTTCCTTCAACCCGGCCTCTTTCGCCTCATGGAAACGGCGTATCAATGCCGGGAGCACATGCGAATGTTCCGGATGGTAGTTGTCATTAGGTCCGTACAGGTTGGTCGGCATCACGCTGATATAGTCGGTGCCGTACTGCCTGTTCAGGAACTCGCAGTATTTAAGACCGGAAATCTTTGCCAGAGCGTATGCCTCGTTGGTCTTTTCCAGTTCCGAGGTCAGTAGACAGGATTCTTTCATCGGCTGCGGGGCCATGCGCGGATAGATGCACGACGAGCCGAGGAACTCCAGTTTCCTGCAACCGTTCTTCCATGCCGCGTGAATCACGTTCATCTCCAGTATCATGTTGTCGTACATGAAGTCGGCCAACGCGGATTGGTTGGCAACGATACCGCCCACCTTGGCGGCAGCAAGGAACACATATTCCGGCTTCTCCTCCGCGAAAAACCGCTCCACGGCTTCCTGCCGTGTCAAGTCCAGTTCCGAATGGGTGCAGGTTATGATGTTCGTATATCCCTGCCGTTGCAGTTCCCGGACAATGGCGGAACCCACCATGCCACGGTGCCCGGCCACATATATCTTTGCGTTCTTTTCCATTGTTCTTATTGATTATTTTACGATTCCTTTTTCAAGATATTCGGCAAGATTGGTTCTCATCACATTGGCCACATGCTCAGCGGCTACTTTCTGCATATCATACGTCACCATAATTTTTACCAAATCCTCAAAAGAGGTGGTCTGCGGATTCCAGCCCAGTTCATTCTTTGCCTTGGTCGGGTCACCCCAAAGGTTGACCACGTCCGTAGGACGGTAGAAATCTTCACTTACGGCCACCACTACTTTCCCTGTATTCACGTCAATACCTTTTTCATGGACGCCTTCACCTTCCCAGCGAAGTTCGACACCTGCATAGTGGAATGCCAGCGTGGCAAACTCACGCACCGTGTGCTGTACACCGGTGGCTATCACAAAGTCTTCCGGCTTGTCGTTCTGAAGGATCAGCCACATGCACTCCACGTAGTCTTTGGCATAGCCCCAGTCTCGCAACGAATCCAGATTGCCCAAATAAAGGCAGTCCTGTTTGCCCTGTGCAATACGGGCAGCGGCAAGGGTAATCTTGCGAGTGACGAATGTCTCGCCTCTGCGTTCTGATTCATGGTTGAACAGGATACCCGAACAGCAGAACATGTTGTACGCCTCGCGGTATTCCTTCACAATCCAATAACCATAAAGTTTCGCTACGGCATAAGGACTGTATGGATGGAACGGCGTTTTCTCATTCTGAGGAACTTCCTCCACCTTACCGTAAAGCTCGGAAGTGGATGCCTGGTAAATACGGCAGGTTTCAGTCAAATCGCACAGGCGCACGGCTTCCAGAATGCGCAACACGCCGGTCGCATCGACATCTGCGGTGAACTCAGGGGAGTCAAACGATACCTGCACGTGGCTTTGTGCGGCAAGGTTGTATATTTCATTCGGTTTTACTTTCTTTACCACTTGCAGGATACTCATCGAATCGCCGAGATCGGCGTAATGGAGATGGAAGTTCACATGTCCTTCCAAATGGGCGATGCGCTCGCGGAAATCGACTGACGAGCGGCGTATGGTGCCATGTACGTCATAGCCTTTATCCAAAAGTAACTCGGCTAAATACGAGCCGTCCTGTCCGGTGATACCGGTAATTAAAGCAGTCTTCATATTATTTTCGATTAAATGTATTATTTAATTTAGTCAAAACGATTTCGCACATTTTGTATGGATAGCGTAATCCAAGAAATAAGGGATTAGAATATACATAGTTATGTTTTAATGCTCTCAAATGGTCATGCATGATTTGCCTATGGCTCCGCAGTCCGGAAGATGAAGCTCCGCCGGTACGCATGGTCACGAAATCTTTGGCAATATAACGGGTGCGGATGCGATGGACAAAAATCAACCGTAATAAGTTCTCAAAATCAGCCGCCACTTTATAAGTCAGGTCGAATGTGCCACAACGTTCATACACCGAGCGGCGGCAATAGAAAGACGGATGTGCCGGCATGAATCCAAATCGCATCCAGGCTCGATGAAAAGGTCGGGAAGTGTAATAACGTACACATTTGTCCAGATGCTCTTCATTTACATAATGCACATCCCCATACACAGCATCAATACTTGTATCTTCCATTGCCTTTGCCACTTGCTCCAATACATCATTAGCGGTGTAGAAATCATCACTATTCAATATGCCCACCACATCGCCAGTAGCCATGGAAATACCCTTGTTCATCGCATCATAAATTCCCTTGTCGCGTTCGCTGATATAACGCATTCTGCCACCAAACTGGAGCTCATAGCTCCGTGCTATCTCCATTGTGTTGTCACTCGATTTTCCATCCACAATGATATACTCTGTATCCTTATGCGTTTGATGCAGCACGCTTTCAATTGTGTCTCTAACCGTCTTTCCACTATTGAAAGTGGCGGTTATCACCGAAATCTTCATCTTTTCAAAGAACTATTTTTAGGACTTCCATGTGTCTGGAAATCCCATGTTGTTTACGGCCATTGCCGTAAACATAAAATTAATCAATCACGCGCTCCCTAACCTTGACGGCCGGCATGCCCTGATAGATACCATAAGCCTCCAAATCATGGTTAGCGACAGAACCAGCGCCCAGCATGGAGTGAGACCTGGCTGTTACTCCAGGGCAAACCAGCGATTGCGCCCCGATCCAACTTCCATCCTCCAGTGTGATTTCTCCTATCATCAAGTCGAAAGTCGTTTTCTTGTAGTTGTGGTTTCCACAAAGCAACATCGCCCCTTGGCTGATGCACACGTTGTTGCCAATCCTCACGCGGGCAAGGTTGTCAATCCACACATTCTCGCCGATCCAAGTGTAGTTTCCAATTTCAAGCAGCCAAGGATACTTTACATTCACGCAAGGCTTAATGTTTACGCCAATGCCGATTTTTGCACCAAACAACCGCAACACCCGTATTTTCAATGCCGAAACGGGCAACCATGAGTTTTTCATCACAAGCACATTGACAAAGTACCACAATAACCGCTTCCATGACGCTCCGGGTCTGTACCACGAATTGTCATAATCTTTAATAGAAACTGACTTCATACCTCTGTTAATCTTCTATGAAACTTGGTTTGTCGCAGTTGCCAGCCAACCATTCATACAGCTGCCGCATTTGCCGGGCCACCTGCGGAGCGGTGTATTTCTCCCGCACAAGCTCACGTCCTTTTTCTCCCATCGCAAGAAGTTGGGATGCCGGCATGTCAATCACCTCTTGCATCACGGCGGCAATGTTTTCGGGCGATCGGTTAATCCACCAGCCACAACCTACCGTGTTCAGTTCCTCCCAAGGCGTGCCAAGGCTAGCCATCACCGGTGTACCCACCGATAATGCCTCGGTTACAATCATGCCGAAATTCTCAAAGTCGCTTGGCACGAACAGACACGCCAATTGCGCCAGCTGTTCATATTTCTCCCGCCCCGATACGAAACCGCAGAACGTTACGTTCTTTAATCCAAGTCGGCTGGCCTCGTTGCGCAAGAATTGTTCATAAGCATCGTCACCCTTGCCCATGATTACCAATTCGCAATCTAGTGGACGGGGCAACTTTGCCACCCCATAAAGAAGGTTTTCGACCTTCTTTATGGGGTGCAGCCTCCCGAGGAAGCCGAGCTTCCTCACTTGGCTACATCCCATAAAGGACGGTTTCGTAGCTGCGACCTCGTCCAAGTATCCGGGCAAATTGGCAGGATTGGGTATGATGGCAACAGCCCCCTTGTATCCAAAAGCGCGCACATATTCCATCTCAGTTCTGCATGTGACATGCAGGCAATCGGCACGGTCAATATCCTTGCGGAAACAGAGTTGTATTAACGGCCATTTCTTCCAATACGAGCGATGAAGTGCATCAGAATAAAGCATTCCGTGGGGCGTAATGACGTATGGCTTGCGGCGGTGCCGAGCTACTGAGCAAGTGATGTGGTTGCAATACATCCACAGCCCATTGGTATGGTACAGGCCGTAATCATGACTCTTTAGATATCGGCTAATCCCCCTTGAATACTCGTAGGGTGTGACCGCATCGTTAGGCAACGCCTTAATCCAGTCTTCCCCCTTTCCCATCAACTTGTCTGCGGGGTTCCTTACTACCAAAGTCAGCAAGTCGAGCGGAAAGCCAATGCCGTGCATCGCCGAAATCAAGTCATACGTGCAAGTGGCTATGCCACCATAGAGTTTTCCAAACCCGGCGATGGTCTGTAATACTTTCATTATATAATTTACGAAATGATGCCAAGGGAATTATTATACTAATCTTTTTCTAATGAAGCCATTATTTCACTCCATCTATTGGGGGTGAACATTGATTTAGCATAGCTTGATTGGTTGGCATACTGAATCTGTTCGTCAGAATCCATTTTTATAATACCCTCAATTTGATTTCTTAGCTCATCTTCATCAGATGAAACATAAAAATACTTTAAGCCAGCCAATTGTTTATATTCTATTGTCGAAATTATAATGCGATTGTGCAGAATTCCTTCAATTATTTTTGATGGGAAGTTACATTGATTACCTTCTTCTTTGGGGTCTCTTGTGCTTAACAGGAATGAAACTTTATGGAGCAAATCTATATACTTATTGAATGGCAATTCGCCATAGTAATGGATATTGGGATATTTGCTACATTCCTGCTTCAGAGTCTCATCTATTTCAGAGAATCCCGTAATATATAATGAAGCATTCTTTATTTTGGAAAATACTTTGATAACCAACGAGATTTGTGAAATGTCTTCACGCAGCAGCCCCGAAAGAAGGAATTCAGCTTTCACACTTTCTATTATTGGAAATGAGGGCGCATTAAAAGGTACGACTCCCGGTAAACATTCTGTTTTTTTACAAGTAAAAAGAGGTGAGTCTGACAACTTAATTGTTGCGTTGGCATGATTGATTGCCCACAGGAATAAAGCATCAAACGAAAGTTTTCTCTTCGGAATGTAAATATCCAATATTATCACATTACAATGCACCGAAGGCTTGAACCATTTACATAGGAAAAATAGAAAAATGTTTAGAATGCTTATGTTATAAAACCAAACATTGCTATTGCGTCTAATCTTTCTAAAAATTAGAAAGTTCTCTTTTATAGGCGCAAGCTTTTGAAGGATTCTCCCCTTCTTTCGCCAATCCGAATAAACTAATTCCGGCATATCAACATCATCTATGGCACCTGATACATTAAGGGGCGCAATAGAAAATACTTCATCAAAGACAGAGCTGTTTATTAACGCCCAGCTAAAATTGCTGGCTGCATAAGAAATCTTATACTTTCCCGATAAATGATGGGGAAGAATGTTGGTAATGAAATATCTCATATTCCCTTATTGGATGAACTTTTTTATTTGGTTAGCATATTTTTCTGCCGCTTTTTCCGGTTTAATTTCTTCGGCCGCATTTATAGCATTTTTTGCAATTTGTAAATACAATGTTTCATCTGTCATCAATCTTTCTATTGCATTTGCCAAGCCAAAATAATCGCCACGGTTGAAACTTAGACCACAATCATACTCATCTACCATTTTAACGCCTCCCATGCCCCGATTAACGATTAATGGTGCGCCGCACAGAAGACAATCATTCAGCCTCATTCCCCAAGGTTCATAATTCCCGCATCCCACATAAACCGAACATGTTTCATACAAATGGATTAACTTGGAAATATCCACGAAGCCAAGGAATTCTACATTAGAAAGTTGGTGTTTCTTTGCATAATCCTTCATTTTACCGAGGTATGGACCAGACTGCGTGATATAGCACTTGGGTACAATGCCTTTTTTCTTCAACATATCTAATGCTCTCAGTAGTATCCAAGGAGACCTGTGCCATTGGTGTAACCCTGATAGAAGAATCGTAAAGTCACGCCAGTTGTTTTCAGTTCGCTCCATTAGTTTGCTGCCAGGAATTCGCGGCGGGTAATACCCACATGATATTATTTGTGCAGGCTTCCATCCAAGATTAAGTAATTCCCTTTTATAATATCCCGAAGCGTTCAAGATAAAATCAGTGTTGACGATGATTTTTTTTAATTTTACAGGTAAAAAACACCTTAAATAAAGTGCTTTGAATAATCTTTTCGTATATTTGTCCATATTACATGGAGCTTCAGAAAATATTCCGTACCGGATATTTCCCTTGATTAAAATACTTATTAAATGCTGATGAACTGGACACGTTTGGTAAGCACAAAATATATTGTAATCATCAATATGATTAGCCAATGTTTTTTCTGCCAAAGCAATGTCATCACCTATATGCACAATTTTCAAATCCGAAAACTCAGAATTGCTAAATCCAGTTGCCGACCTCAAATCCAAATTTTCAATCCATATGTATATGAAGCAATTCCTTGAAAGAGCTTTCGCTAGTTCGGAATAAAATTTAAGGGTTGAGCGGCAATATGAATGCGCCCAAAAAACGAGATTATTCATTTCTGTAGAAAATTGAGTAATACGCTTGATATACGATTGTATAAGTCATCATTGGGTACAATAGTTGGGTGCTGTCGTAAGGACGTTGCAAAAAACCTATCAGCATCAACAATCCTATACCATACAACTTTTTATCATACCTGCCTAAATGGAACAGGTATATCAAAGGCAGGTAAGTGATAATTGCACCCACAACGCCATCTGCAGCCCAATTAAAGAAGAAGTTAGCCCCGACAAAACCATATTCTGAAGCAACTTCAGGTGACACCAGATTTCTTGCTCCCATGCCTATTACAGGATAATCGCAGAAGATGCGCCAGCATCGTTCCATCAAAACACTTCTATTATCTCCTGAAATCGTACCTGTAGATTCGTCATACTGAAACCTGCCCCAAAAGGCACTATCCATGGCTTCATTATAAGATGTTATGAACTTTAGCGTTATGAGAATTACAGTCGCAATCATTATCAGTTTCCAAGATTGCCTGCGGTAAAACACTAATAGATATATCGCCAATTGTATGAAATATGCCACAGACATAGTTGATATCAAACCGACAATCAAAAGTATTTCTATTTTTGTGTTCTTGACAAACAACTTATTAATTATCAATGCATAAATTCCCCAAAACGCCAAGGCTCCAGGCTCATCATAAAATCCGGCATTACGGACAAGTCCACCCAAGTAGGTATTTGTAGTAAACAATCCAAAGAAATATCCGGGGCGCATATCCATTTCGGCAAACTTGAAAATGGGCTGCAATAATCCTCCAAGTACCAATAAGATGCCTATTGTTCCGCTTATTGCCTGAACCATTAACCAAGCATCATACGTTTTGCAGAAATCCAATGAACCACCCTCGTCTTGTTGAATCCTGAGTATTGCGAAGGTGGTCAGCAACAATATGATTCTTGTATAATATGAAGTATCCATGTGGATTAATGAAAAGAAAATCCACCCAAATACCTGAATTAAGATCAGATTGTTTATTGGCTTGTCAAGTTGGTCGCATTTCCTTATTATGACATACGATATTGCCACGCATAACAACAATACGTAGTTCACTGTGTAATGGGGAAGCCATCCCATCAGGTAGAACACGCATGGCCAGCCTGCGATGAAGCTGAAGAAATACAGGAAATACCTAAAATTGAGATATTGCCTTATCTTTTCAAACATAGTTTAATGCTGCATTATGTCGTTATAAATATCTGCAAGCCGCGAGGCATTCTTTTCCCTGTCGTGCCGCTTACCGGCCACTTCCATTTCGGCTGCCGACAGGCCGGTGCCATCTTCTTGTTCAAACAGCCTCATTACCAATTGTGCCAACTGTTCATACTCTTCGTAACGGTAAAAATAACCGGTTTGCCCGTCGGTCAGCAAAGTTGGCGTACCGCCGCAATAGCTTGCCATCACAGGTGTGCCAAGTATTTGTGCTTCACAAAGAGAGTTGGGTGAGTTTTCAATGGCACTGGGCATGACATATACATTAGCATCAAGGAATTGTTGTTTCATCTGAATTTCTGAAAGAGAGCCAAGGAAACGTACATGTTTCTGCAAATGCAGCCGTTTTACCAATCGCCGTAGATATAGGTGATAGCCTTGGAAGCGAAGAATGTCTTTCAGATTGTTGCTCATAACGCTGCTGCCGCAGAAGTTGACTACCGTGTCTGGAAAAGAACGAAGAATGATGGTTAATGCCTTCAACACCTGATGTGCGCCTTTCAATGCCGAGCCGCTGTTGCTCACGAAAATTGTGTGCTTTTTGCACCGGGCATAATCCCACCGGGGAGCTTCATAGAACGCATCGCGCAGCGTCTCGTTCATAAAATGGTAACGCAAGCGTGGATTGATGGTCATCACATGGTCATAGTCCCACTGCGTGCGCCCCACGATGTCTGAGATATGTGTGAGTACATAATTCTCGCATTCGGCCCGATATTTGAAACTGAGTTTTGCATTAAGCAGAAACGTACCACGGTAGAAGTCGAGCGGAGTGATATTAGTCCATTTGTCCCACAACGAAAGTCCACCGTCGGCATAACGCATATATGGCCCGGCAAGACCTTGGATATTGGCCACCACCCGTGCGCCATCTTCATTTGCCATACATGCGGCTTTAGCCAGCGAATGTTCCGTTCCATGGATATGTATCAGGCCGGGGGCAAAATCCCGTAAGGCCTGCCTGCAAGCCTCTATCTGTTTCTTCGATGTCCTGTCTATCCTTCTTGTAGGAATAAGGTAGTATGTAACTCTATCAATTTCATACCTTTCATAATTCCTGCCGTATGAATAAACCATCACGCCAAGCTGCACCTCGGGCATCATCCTTAGCAATGCCTTGGCTGAGGAATACATCCACCCGCAATGTGCCGGGACAGGTTCACCCAAATGCTCGCACAGCGGAGGGAATTTGACCAATGACACCCATAATATCTTTATAGGTTTTCTATCAATTTTACCCATTGCGCAACTATCTTATCAATTTCAAATCGCTTGCAACTCATAAGCCCATTCCTTGCTATCCGCTCACGCTCCTCTCGGTTATGCATCAACTCTTCCATGCAAGCAGCGTAAGCGTCCAAGTCGTTATCGCGGATAATGCAACCATCATAGCCGTCGGTGATTATGTCGTGCAATGCTGGGTAGCTGTCGAAAGCTATCGGCACAACGCCCGTCTGCATCGATTCGGTCAATGTCAGCCCCCAGCCCTCCACCGCACTCGTCATCATGAACAGTGAAGCATCGCGGTAATAAGGCTCCGAAGGCTGCCGCCCTTCAAAATGCACGTTTTTCAATTTTAGCTTTTGAGCGAGATTATGAAGCATATTTTCCTGAAGTCCCCAACCGACAATATACAAATGCCACTCACCGAAGCCGTCATCCTCTATCTTCTTCCATATTTTGAGTGCACGGTCAAGACGTTTCTCAAAATTGTTTAGCCTTGACACAATCAACACATTTTTTTTCTTATGGCAGAGGCATTCTGTTGTCTCAACTGTATCAAAAGTAAGCGGATTATGTATAGTCACACATTTTTCACTTACGTCACGTTTAAGATAATAGCCAAGAGTAGGCCAATCATTACTCGATAGCATCACGCATTTGTCACTAGCATCGTAGTTGACAGCATACATTTTACCAGCCCCTTTAACGACCCTTCTCTTCCACAATGGATAAACAAGCATTCTCACGCAATTTGACATTTTGGCAGAAATCCCACTTTGGTGCAAAAAGTTATACCAAAGTCTCGAAAATGTAAATGTCTTCTCATAAATGGCAGGAGTATTGTGAAATACTGATATATATTTGAAATGACGTAATTTAAAGCCAGATACAAGCTTTGTGAGCAACGTACTAAAAAGCGCTTGTTGGTTAATCACCACATCCACCTTCTCTTTGGTAAGATAATCTTCCACTTGCTCAGGAGAAAGTCTGTGTGCCTCATCCTCAACATTGCCTGTATAATAGCACGATTCATCTATTGGATAGAATAAGTAAATGCAGCGATAACCACGCTTCTCCAATTCATTCATCAGGCAGGATGTAACCCGGTGAATGCCACCTTTGGTGGCAAGCAGATCACCCATGGATACGAAACAAATGGTTTTCATCTTGAAAAAGTATTTTCAATTATTTGCTTAGTTGCCAATATTTTCGCTTTGAGTATTTCATCCACTTTCCCATATTTCACATCCATATCAAAAAGTGAATGAAAAGATGTCGATGAGTCAAACATCCTGCCTGCCAAGCCAAGACTGTCTGTAAGATCTTCCATGCGGGAATTGAATCCAAAACTATTTCGTGAACAAAAAAACGGCTTGTGGAAAAGGATGGAAAATACCGTTGCATGGAATGAATTGGTCACAACTACTTCGGCATTCCTTATCAATCCTAAAAATTCTTTCGGACCAGCTTTGGCATAAATGGGCCACCTCCACGGCTTGTAGCGGAACGAGTCTTTCAGTTCTATCACCTCATAACCCAGCTTGCGGTGCAAGTAATCAAGCATGGCATCGTAGTGTGCATCTCTATCTATAATCTGAAAACTCAGAATATATTTCGATGGCTTCGATAATGGATAATCTGCCATCTCTTCCCATTGACTGCGTGAAAGCAAAAATGTGGGATCGAGAACTACTTGTGAATCCAATTCTAATTGTGTGCGCAACAAAGATTTTCCTGTAATTTCACGGATAAGTATTTTGTTAAATGCCGTGAGTAATGGTTTGTAAACTTGGAGTATATCATCAGGAAGCTGCGATACCCCGAAACTCGCAGCGTATGAAAATTTCTTTTTGTTGTCTTTTACGAAATCAAGCAGGTAGGTCAGGTCGTCTTCGTTGTATTTTGGGTTCCACACCTGATCACTTCCTGTAACAAAATAATCATACTTATCGTTGGCCTCTGCAATATTCGCCTTGTCATAATGCATAGGCGAGTGGGGGATTATATCCAAGAACTCGTCAAAGTGTCGTATTCTTTGCGGTTCAGCGATGCTCGAAGCAATATAGCATAATGTCGTTACGATAAGATCTTTCAGGCTTTTTGTGCCTATTTTGCGCAATTTCTCCTCCCCGATATTTCCGTAGTCAATGACTTCGGCTTCGAAGCCTATAGAAGTCAAATATGTGGCCAATGCATAGGCTTGCAGTTTAGCTCCGTAGCTATATGCCCTGTGGTAGGTGAGTATCCCTATTTTCTTCATTGTCTCAGTTCATTAAAAAGTTCGTTCCACTTATCAGCAATCCTATGCAATGAAAAGGCTTTTGCTTTTTCAATAGCCCTGCGACGCATGGCAGCAACTTCACCCTGTGGCAGCTGGGCAAACTTCAGGAAAGCATCGGTATAGGCATCTATATCAAAGGGTTTAATTAAATAGCCCGTCTGCCCATCGTCGATAATGTCTTTGGCCGATGCAAAGCTATCAAAGGCAAAGGGTATTGTTCCACGTATGGCAGCCTCCAAATTAGTAATGCTAAATCCTTCATATATTGATGTCATCAGGTGTGCCGAAGATTCCATGAAAAACCTTGAAGGCTGCTGCTGGAAACCTATTAGTTTTATATTCTTCAAATGACGAGAGTGTATTTCTTTTTCAATATACCGCCGCTTGTCTCCGTCTCCAACTACGAGAAGTCGCCAGTCGCATTTTGGTTCAATCCTCGACCAAATTTCTATCAGGTATTTAATTCCTTTTTGGTCGGTCAGCCGTCCGACAAATAGTGCTTGGCATGGGCGTGAATCCAAATCGACCGACTCTTTTGGTAGTTCTATGGGGTTAGGCATTGTAGCTATTTTAGGGCTTTCTATATGGAAGAAATCCCGAAGTATTGGACGGAAACCGTCAGATAGAATCAAATACCTGTCAGCAATTTGCAGCATCCTCTTATGGTGCTCGGTCGTCGTTCTATGTAAGCTATTCATTCTGAGTGGCAAACGAAATTTCCTAATGATATTCATTGGATTGCTCCAAGACAGGTTCTTCGTTACGCTCCTAAGCCCTATTTCGAGGCAATTGGGTGTGTTATGTTCACACACAATGATTTTTATGTCCTGCGGCAAGTCTTTCAATAAAAAATCTTCGGGAATGTATGAGTCTTGATAAATGACATAGTCTGGTTTGAAATCGTGAATCAAGGCATCAAATTCCTTCTTCAGTTCGTCGCCTTTCAAGTCGGAAGTTTGATAATAGAACAAGTCGCTGCCAATCAACTGCGACGGGTTGTCTTGGCGGGATGTGGAAAATACTGCCACCCTGTACCCAAACCACTCGATAAATTCCCCGGCAAGCATCCGGGTCACCGACTCGATGCCTCCAAATCCGGGGTATCGTTGCAAAACAAATAGTATATTCATTACTTTGTTACCAGTCACATCGCAAATGGTTTCCCATATTCGTGGTAAGTATCTGCCCCGTTATGCAGCGAGAAGAATCCGACGCAAGGAATACTGCAGCCTCGGCGACCTCTTCAGGCAAATACGCCCGTTTGCTGCAATTGTTTTTGCAATATAGGTTATCCCTTTTGTATCCAGTCATGTCGCTTGCAGTTACGCCAGGAGCCAAAGCATTGACTCTAATTCCTTTTGTAACCCACCGACGAGCCATCCCTTGTGTCAGACTCACTATCGCAGCCTTTGTCAGCCCGTATGGCAATTCATCGGGAAATAGTCCCTTTTCAGAGGCCATAAATATGATTGAGGCATTGGGCACGTCAATCTGATTCTCATACTGCCGCAAAAATTCCTGCGCAAGGAAATATGGTCCAGTCAAGTTGGTCATGATTTGACTTGAAAATCCTTCCATGGTGACATTCATCATATTTTCCTCGTGAAGGCTTATTCCTGCGTTGTTGACAAGAATATCAATCTTCCCGCCTAATTTCTTTCGTGCATCGTCAAAAAAAGTTCTGAACAGTTCAAGCTGTGTCACATCCAAACTCAAATGTTCACAACCTATTTCTTTTGCCGCAGTGGCTGTCTTGACTTCATCTCGCCCAGTAATTAAAACTCCCCCCCCCTCAGCCGCGAACCGCTTTGCTATGTAATATCCCAAACCGCGAGTGCCGCCCGTAACGATTACTCGCTTGCCTGCAAGTTTTCGGGAAGAGTCTGTAATTGAAATATTTGCTACGGTGGTTTTTAGTGGCTTGAAATACCACAAAATACGTTTTATCAGCGACATAGCTATTTTTTTAGTATTTTCTTAACTTGTGAAAGGGCATCATTCCCGATCAACTCTTTCACTTTGCTTTTCATTCGCTCTTTGATCTGCTGCCCTTTAGGAGGTGGCACGATGTTCCTAAACCTGTCAAGTGCCACGCTCTCATCATCACTATTTGTAAAGACTTCCAGTACAATTGGCTTGTCTGACGTGGTTACAGTCCATCTGGGATACACTTCTATGAAATCTTCTTTGGTCGAAGCCGACAAATACTCAAAGCCTAAGTCTGAAACAAAATCTTTCACTAACTTCCTTGATTGCTTTCCAAAGTGTCCGCCGGCAGCCATGTAGAGGTTAGCTTCGTTTCCCCAATAAGATGCAGGGTGATCATAATTGCGAAACTCCGTTCCACAGCCATTGTTTATGAGAAGAATTCTAATGTTGCTACCTATGTGACGGTTTCCCAACACATTCAAGTCATAGAAGAACGCCAAATCGCCGGTCACTACAAATACCGTTCTGGCCGGGCAGGCAATAGCTGCACCTAATGCCGTTGACAAGGGACCGTCTATGCCAAAACCGCCTACGTTACATGAAGTAATTATAGAACCGGACAAATTAAAGAAGTTCCATGCCCTCAAGCTATTGAGAATACTGAAATACAGCATACAACCTCCTGGCATTTTGTCGTGGAGAGTATTGGCTATCCAAATATTTGAAAACGGTATTTCAGGAATCCGGGAAAACATCATTTTATATTCGCGGCAACATTCATCATAGAATGTATTTATACCGTTACCATTGGGAATGACTTCCATGAATTGCTCAACTGACATCTCGAACACATACTCAAGGTTTCTGAAACGGTCACGCATCTCTCCGTCTTCGCTAATGCGCCAAGTGCGAGAACTTTTCAACTTAGAATAGGAATACACATCCGCACTCACTTCGCCGATGTGAATTACGAGATCAACATTAAATATGGGTGAATCGTAATGGAATTGGCATCCAAGCAATGCCGAGTTGAATGAATATTTGCCATAATAATTGCTTGTATGGTCTGCGAAAACCACAGCATTGTATTCGCTGCAAAATTTATCTATGAGGTCGCTTTTATCTTGCGAAAAATGACGGTGCGAACCAATGACTATGGCAATCTTCCCATTCGGAATCGAGGGTATGCCTGCAACCGAAGTAATGCGCTTTATGACCCTGCACGGAGGCAATTCCTCACAAGCAAAATTACCATTGTGCATCGTTTCAAGATTTATATGGACTGGTCCTCCGCCATGCCTGAAAAGTTCTGAAACAGCTTTGTTAATTTCCACATTGTTGTGCCATTCATCTTCTGAGCATTTTGTTTCTTTGATATTTGCACTGTAACGAACAATGTCATTGGGAGTGACACTCCTGTCTATCACCTGCGGATGGAGATGTCCAATCAGATACTCGCCGTGGGAACCGGTTATGGCTAAGATGGGCAATTTCCTATAGTATGCTTCGGTCAATCCGGGCATATAGTCCCTTGATGCAGTGGCTCCAGTACACGAAATCACTACAGCCTCTCCTGACTCTTGCGACAATCCGCAGGCTATATAAGCCGCCGACCGCTCATCAACCGAAGAATACATTTCAAAATGCGGATCGCTTTGTGCACTGGCCACGAATGCCATGTTCGTCGTTCCAGGCGAAGCCACAATTTTCTTTATCCCATAAGCTTTTAGAACCGACAATACCATTTGTGTGCTGCGGTCTGTCGTATAATGCGTATTCATATATCGTTATCTTATCTTTTCCTCCCTCCCTCAAAGAGTAGAGCGGTTATATTATTCCTTTTCACCATTAGATGGAAACAATAGCATATAGCCACAGTGAGAATGATGGTGGCGAAATAGAATGTTATGGTAAGCAAATCGCCCACATTTTGTTTCCCAGTTATATAGAGCAACACCGATGATATCCTCCCATTTATCAGGCTGTGCATGGCAAAAATCACAAAACTTGATGCCCCAATTCTCTTTAATGTTTCGCTGGCACGAACGTTACGCTCCGCCATGAGGCAAGCCATTCTGAAGTAAAATGCCATTGATACAAGAATCCATGCCATGTTGAGGATTTTTTCCAAAATACCATTGATTACATCATCCATGACCAACAACCTGCACGCGAAGAAAATAGCCGCAAGTGCTACTACTATTCCCATTGGAGTTTTCCCAAATGAAACCGGTTTCTTGATAGATAGGAAACTGCCAAGGCTAAACCATAACAGGGCAATGCCTGAAAATCCAGGAAATAAAGACGCATTGTCCATGAAGGTTAGTGGAATCACCATTATGACTATAAACCAAATTCCGATTTTCCTTATTATCTTATAAATAACAGGGCTGAACAGCATCACAACGAACAAGTCACGCAGAAACCATAATGGCCCGTCCCAAGGCCCAGCCCAACTTCCCCATTCCATCCTTTGACTCCAGAATCCCAATATCTTTTCGCCCCATGTGGCATCAATGAAGCGGACTGGATAGGATAACGCTCCCAATATGTTCCAAATGAAAAATGGCAATAACAAGGTCTTGCATTTTTTAAGCATTTTGCTCTTATACTGTACCCACGTTAGTTCGCCATCCTGTCGCAAGAAAAATAGATAGCCGCTGATAACAAAAAACAGGGGCACCGCACAGTCGGTCAGAACTATTGAACAGATATTTATAATCCATTCAATCACCCCCCCCCATTTGCCATATAACACATTGATATTCTGTGTGTTAAAGAAATGACAATGAATTGCTACCACCATCACAGCCATCGGGAATCGCAGGTTGTCAATAACCTTCGATGTTATTTCCTTATCTATCATAATTCTATTTTGCATTTCTCCATTCTAAATCATCAAAGAGTGCTTTCCACTTCCTTGCAATCTTTTCCTGCGAGAAGCGTTGCGACAACTCGATGGCTTGCCGGGCCATGCGTTGCCGCTTGGCGTCATCCTGCATCAAGTCTAATACGATGCATACATATCCGTCCACATCGCCCTCGGCTATCACCTTGCCATCCACTCCATCGGTGATTATATCCCGCAACGAAGCATACGTGTTGAAAGCCACAGGTACCACACCCATCTGTTGCGCCTCGGTGAGCGTCAGCCCCCACGATTCGCTCCTTGATGTCATCATAAAGATGGCTGCCTCCTTGTAGTAGGGAAGTGGAACTTGATGCCCTTCAAACGAAACATCGGGTATGCTCCCGTGTGTTATCATGCGCTGATACATTGGCATGTCTTTCCCGGTGCCCACTATTTTCAACCGCCACCCTTTGGACTCCGGATGGCTTTTGACCTTTGCCCATATCTCCAACGCCAATGACAACCGCTTGTGCACCTCCTCTATCCGTGAAACAATAAGCACTACCGGCTGTTTCTCCTTTATCTCATCGGCAGACAGGAATTCGTTAAACGACAGACTATTGGGAATAATCGTGAAATTCTTATTATCGTTGAAGCGGCCAAACCGCTGGTATGCTTTAATGAACCCTTGGCTCAGCAACACCACTCGGTGTGCTTGAAAGTAAGCCTCACGGTAGGTGCGACGCAATGTTTCCACATACTTGTGCTTGGCGTATGGATAAAACACCAAGTCAAACAGCCAACGGCATTTCCTGCGCAATGGCATCCTATCATGCCTTTTTGCCCAATGCCCCCGCAATGACATATACAGGGTTTCGGCTCCCGGCTCATAGTGATGGGCAAGTATCACCTTGCACGGCGTGCCGGCAACTGCCTCACGCAACAGACCCACATTGATGAAAATGCCTTGGTCAATGATAAAGTCGATTCCATTTTCGACCACAATCCGATGCAGCGTATTCACGTCCTTCTGGCGGTCATACCCTGCCTGCCACCGAAACTCCGCTACAAAACAGTTCTCCTTTTCAACAGTCTCCTCCGCCTCGTAAAGCGAGAAGCAGCGGCAACCATATAACCGCGACAAAGCCGAAGCCACCGAAACGGTAGTCCGCTCAGTCCCGCCCCTCGTGGCATACACCTTTCCGTGCGTGTAAAACAGAATGTTCATATTCTCAAGGAGCTTTTAACCTTGCCCACTATTTGAAGTCTCTGATTTTTAGAGAATCCTATAAACAATACAACAAATCCAGACGTAACCACACTGGCAAAACATACCAGTAACAATTGTACCCAATCTTCATATCCATATAGTACATGCACAATATACGGTACAACAAAGCTGATTGTCGCTATTACTAACCCTAAGAAAACAACCTCTTTCATGTAAGTCATTACAGGGAAACCACAATATTTACGCAACAACATAAGACGTATAGGAATTGCAATCGCCCAAAGAATGATATTTGTACCCAACGCTATTTCAGGTGGATAACCAAAACGCATAATGCAATAGGAAATTGGTAGTATCAATAATAAAATCACCCCTACTATCATATTAAGGAGTTTGATATTCCCTATTGCGTGAAATACTCTTATAGTAGGTTCGCCCAATGTTTTTATCCAAGATTGGATAAGAATTATACGCAAAAACAGCGGTGCATAAGACGGATATTCACCTAACCATATTTTTAGCAGAAATTCTATCTCAACAAAAACTGGTATGCCTATGATCAGTAACAGGTAAGACGACATTTTGGCAGTGTTAATGACAAGTGAAAACATTTCACCAAGGTGTTTCTGCGCGTATGACTTGGTAATTTGAGGCGATGCTGCTGTTATGATATTTGCAGCAAATGTGTTGATGATATTATTGACGGTCGTAGCTATACCGTATGCGGCATTTACAATAGTTCCGCAGAATAAATTTATTATAATATTTACACCTTGTATTTGACCTAATACAGCTAAACTGCCAACGACATCCCAAGCCGAGAATGAAAACATTTTCTTAAACACGCTTTTGTCAAAACTCCAAGAAAACTGGCATTCATTAAAATGCTTCCTGCAATACCAATTATAAATGAATGCCGACGACATGTTCACTAGCAAAATGAGAAAAGCGTAGAATATGAGTTTGTCAAATGGCGCAAATGTCAACAAAAATACGATAGCAAGTTTCATCACAGCATCGTATATGCTCATATAAGCATACATATTGAATTTTTCATGTGCCACTAATGCTGCCATAAAAGGCACTTGAATGATGCTTACCATGCAGGCTATGATGGAAAATTGGTATACCCAAATTGCCGCATTTAATCGCCCAGGAACAAAATTCATTTTATTCAACAGAAACCATAGGCCTACAGTTTCGGCAAGGAACAATATTATCAATGCCAAGAAAGTATATATGACAATGGCTGTCGAAAAGATTTTTTTCAATTGTATAACATCACCACGCCCTAATTCAAATGTCAGAAAACGCTGCGTCCCGGCGTTCAACGAACCATTGATGAAGGTAAACATCGTAACGATGCCACCCACTACGTTGTAAAGCCCATAGTCTGAGATGCCTAATTCTGCAAGAACTACACGAGACGTGTACAGGCCTATAGCCATAGTCAATAGCATCCTGACATACAGCAGCAGTGTATTCTTGGCTATACGCTTATTTGTTGATTCACTCGGCATGGTTGTAGTATTTTCAAATATATCTTGAAGCAAGCGTTTTTATAGGGCTTGCTATTGCCCCTATTGCGTATGCCACTGCAAACGACAGGCATATACCTGTGGCTAAAGCCGCTACGGGAGACCTGGCAGAATGTTCCGAAACCACTTTGAACATATATTGGTGGCAGAGGTATATTCAGACTATCCATTGACTTCATAAAGAGGAAAATTTTCTGTGTCTTGCAATCTCTTTTCCAAATTACCAAAGTCTGAAATCTTATAATTAAACTTTAATTGCTCTTCTTTGGGTAATTTATCAATTGTCCCTAAATCAATGCCATATCCACATTTTAGCTTTTCATATTCGTTACAAGTCGGGGCTGTAATTTTGAAAACCTTTGATAATTGAGGACAATACGTCTTTGTGCTTAATGGATCAAGTACAAAGAATGCTATGTTATCCAACTTATCTTTAGGATATTCAAATCCGGATGTCGAAGAAGCTGAAAGCGAAGAAGTATATCGAATCCCATAAATCTTTTCTTTTTTATTCTCAGAATTGTTATTTGAGATTATCCATTCTGTGAGAAGCTGAGTGATTGAATATTCAGGCTTATATATATCATTGGGATTCTTAACAACAACCATACATGCAATTATTATGGGAAGTCTTAGTAATAAAGTTTCATCAGCATTTTCAAAATTTACTTTACCCGGAATTCGTAAATCAAGTAACTTCAATGACATAGTAGTTTCCAATCGTGAAACCATACATAAATCGAAATTACTTCGATGCATTTCTTCCCAACACGCATAAATACTCTCACCTACATATAAACAAGGATAACCTGGAGAACTATAACGTTGAGTACGAATTATCCCTTTTTTATTTAAGGGTATATGAAACATATCTGAATACTTGAATTCTACATATTTTTCATCATCCCCTTTCACCCTAATCCTATATAATGAACTTCCTTCCTCAAGAATAGAATAGGGCATATTATCGCTTAATACCTTATGATTTTTTGTCCCTGCAAATAAGTTTTTCATTTTTGAAAAAGCGGTACTGTGAAGTCCTTTTTCCAAATGCTTAACAATTTCATTTATGGAATTGCAGATGTATTTCAATTCTGCCTTCGTATCATCGGAGATGCCCGCATCATCACATAAATTCAAGAATGAGTTAAAAGTTTTCCGTAGAGTGTCCCTATATGAAGCTTCTTTAGGTTGCTCAATGGCAAATAATTTCGTTAGATCACCATATTTTATATCCATACTTCTACTCAAGAAATTATTTACAAACGAATTGTTTTGTTTAATGTAGTCAATCGGTGTAAATCGGTACCAGCATAATCGTACATTCTTAACTTTTGGAGCATTAAAGCCTTTTTCTTGACTTCTTTCCCATACAAACCAAGAAGCGAGAACTGATTAAGCTGAAACTGAATATTCATAGATTTCAACTGTTGATAGTCACTTTCTCCCATTAGTGTCCACTAAAAATTTGGACGGTTTATATAAGTTTAACAATACTACTGGTGCGATAAAATCGCATTAGTAGTAATAATACAAATTGATAAATGAACCGTCGTTATTGTATTCGTCTATTGTTATGGCTTGGGTATCCATTAACCGTATTCAATAAAATAAGAGGGTAGCAATCCGATTAGAAATCAAGCAGTTTTTGTACATTCCCTGTAACACCCGTACAAATGAACCTTTGAAATGCATTGTAACTATGAATGTCTGTCCCGGTATAAGCAACAGCCTTTTCACCTAACAGCCGCACGGCCTTTTTCTTAATCCGGTCACCATACATGCCCGCTATCGACGGAAGGTTGAACTGAAACTTCACGCCCATGTCTTTCAGCTGCCGGTAATCCGATTCGCCCATGTAGACATAGCGTTCGGGGTGGGCGAGCACCGGATAGTAGCCTTTGGCCTTGATACGAAGCAGGATATTGCTCAATCCCATCGGAGGGCTGAAATAAGAGGTTTCCACCAGAAGGTGATCGCCGTTCTCGCCCAAGGGCAGCAGGTCGTTCCGTTTCAGCCGTTCCTCGAAGAGGTTGTCAAGCATGTTCTCGGCCGCAAGATACAGCGTTATCGGGCCGGTGTAGGCGGCTTGCAGTTCCGCAAAGCACTCCCGAAGATGTGCCGTAGTATTGGGCATGTCCTCCATGATGTGCGGCGTAAGCCACACGGTTTTCACGCCCAACTCTTCATACAGACGCAGTATCTCCAACGCCTCCTCCATAGTCTTCACCCCGTCATCCACACCCGGCAGGATGTGCGAGTGCCAGTCGGTAAAACCCTCGAATATGCCGCTATCTTTCAGCGGGATGCGTTTTCTGAAAGGCCACACAATGATATGAAGATTTTATTTGAAATACTTATTTTACTAATTATTTGATAACCAGTCATTTACCCCCCCCGTTTTTCGTCGGATCCGTAGTGGTAGCCATAGCCGTAACCGTAGTGATAACCATACCGATAGCCGTAACGATATCCGTAGCGGCCGCCGCTGCCCTCGGTTCCGTTCAGGATCAGAGACATGTTTTTGTATTTCTTCTCCCCGTAGATTTTATCCAATTCGGCGAGCATACTCCGTTCGAGCAAGCCTGCACGGACCACGAAGATGGTCCGGTCGGCCAGTTTCTCGATAATCTGCGTGTCGGCCACTAATTCGATGGGCGGACAGTCGATCAGCACATAGTCGTATCGCTCCCTTACGGTATCAATCACCTGCTTCAACCGCTCGTCGAACAACAGTTCCGTCGGGTTGGGGGGAATCGTCCCCACGGGCAGTATATCCATAGATTTATGCTTCGAATCGGATACGATAATTTCATTGAGATTATCTATCCTACCGCCAAGATAGTCGCTCAATCCTTTGGCAGGAGAGTCGATATAGGACGAAGCGGAACCGTGACGCAGGTCGCCGTCGATAACCAACACTTTCTTACCTTTGATAGCGAAGCTGACAGCTATGTTCATGGTCAGGAACGATTTGCCGCTGCCCGGGTTGAACGAGGTTACGACGATGACATTCGACCTCTTGTCCTTGCCGGTCATGAACTCCAGGTTGGTACGCAATACACGGAATGCCTCGTTGATGATGTCGCGGCTGCCCTCCTTGACGACAATGGCCTTGACTTCTTGCGGTTTCTTCCCGAATATTCCTTTCTTCTTTTTTCTCGCGAACAGCGGAATCTCGCCGATGAACGGTACGGTCACGCTCTCCAGGTCTTTCCTTCCCCGTACACGGGTATTCATGTTCTCACGCATGAATATGATGACCACCGGAATGAGCAGTCCCAAAGCAAACGCGACCAAAAGGATGTTTTTCTTCACCGGTGCGGTTGGTATCATGCTGCCGTGCGGCGGAGTGACGACGCGGGTATTGTAGGCCGTGAACGCCTGCGAGAGTTCGTTCTCCTCCCGTTTCTGCAACAAGAACAGGTAAAGGGCCTCCTTAACTTTCTGCTGGCGTTCCACCGACAGCAGGTATTTGGCCTGCGTAGGATTGGCCGCTATACGTGATGTGGTCTGCTGCTCCGTCTGCTGCAAACTCTCGATCTGGGCATTCAACGTCACGATCTGATTGTCGACAGACTTGATTATCGCTCCCCGCATGGCTGCCAGGGCCTGATCCATATCCACAACCAGCGGATTTTCCGTGCTGCTGTTCGCAACCAGGCTGTTGCGCTGCAACAATTGTTTGTTGTATTCGGCAATCTGCGATTCGATATTGGCACTCTCTATACCGGAGTTGGCCGGAAGCAATTGGGTACGGTTGGCATCGTTGGCTAAATAGTTCCGGATGTACCGCGTCATGTAGAGCTGGTTGTTCAAGGCCAGAATCTGTGCATTGGTCGCGCTGCTCTGGGCCATGTACATGCTCGATGCAGCCTGCACGTCGGGCAGCAGGTGTTCTGACTTGTAGGAGGAAATATCCTCGTCCACGTTCCCCAGCTCCCGTTCGATCACGCCCAGACGTTCGTTGATGAACATCGAGGTGCTGACGGCAATCTGGTTCTTGTCTTTCACCCAGTTCTCGTTATAAACGGAAATCAACATGCTCAATACATCCTCCGCCCGTTGCGTGGAGTTATCCCTGAACGACAAGTCGACAACCGACGCTTTCTCGTTGTTCAACGAGACGGACAGGTTGGACGCATAGGAGTTCACGGCATTATACAGGCTGGATTTGCCCACATACAATGTGTACGTCTCGCCCTTCACATAATTTGGCGTTGTATGGATAACGATTTTCCCTAACGGCGTAGTGATGGAGTCGAGCAAGCGTCCCTTTATATCCTTTCCGTCAAGCTCCGTCCCGTTACGTGTAAAGTCAGATAAAAGTAACGTGCTGTCAGGTTGTACTTCCAATGTAAAACCGGCCGACTCGTTTTCAGGCAAGTCATTTATCGTTACATCCACGGGTAATGTCAGGCCATAGGCCACCTGACGGTGGAATTTCCCCGGAACGAAGTAATTCATATCCAGACGCAGCCGTTTGACCACCTCGGTCATTAAAGCCGGCGACTGGAAGGCGATCAGCTCGTTATTCACATTGGTACTGGACTGGAACAGCCCGAACTCCGAGAAGGATTCCAGATCCGAGGAAACCGACTTGCCTTTGGAATCTTCCTTGATCAACACCGAAGCGGTGCGTGTATATACGGCAGGGGTGCGCAGCAGATAGACGGCGGCAAAGCCGAGGCATACCGCCAAAGACAGGACGAACCACTTCCACTTTGCGAGGCACAGGTACAACAAGTCCTGTATCCGCAGGAAATCATCCGGCTGTCCCGGTTTTGTATTCTTTTGATTTACGGCCATATCTGATTATATATTTATTTCACAATCAACACGGTAATGGTGGTCAGCAGCGAGGCCAGCGACATCCAGAAAGAAGCCGAACGGACGTTATTGCCGTTGACGGTCGCCTGCCGGGCTTTCATCGAGTTGGGTTCCACATAAACGATATCGTTCTGTTGCAGGTAGTAGACGGGAGAGGCATAAAGGTTGTATCCCGAATTCAGGTTGACCTGATACAGAGTCTTTTTGCCGTTTTCTTCCCGCTGTACCAGTACGTTCTCCCGTTTCCCGTAAACAGTAAGATCCCCGGCCATGCTTAAAGCGTCCAGGAGCGTCAGACGGTCCTTGTCGATGTTAAAACGTCCGGGTTTGGCAACCTCGCCCAACACGGAAACGGTCAGGTTCATGAACTCCACTGTTACCACCGGGTCTTTCACGAGGTTCTTCGAGATCAGCTCTTCCTTTATCGACGAAGCGATCTCCTCGCGGGTCATTCCTCCCACATGAACATGCCCCAGCACGGGAAAATCGATATCTCCGTCCTTATTCACAGTATATCCCGATATTCCCTGGCTGTTGGATGTGCCCGATGTCGTACCGATCTGCCGGGAGATAATCGGAAGATTGAAAAGATCCATTAACAAGGGGTCCTTGCTGTTGACCAATATGGAAATCTTGTCTTCGGGGCGTACCCTGATTTCCAGCGGATTCAGGACCTGCTCTGCAGTACCCGGTTTCAAATCCGTGAAATAGGCGACTTTCGGCGTGGCGCATGATCCTAACAGAAGAGCCACGGTCAATAGGAATAAAATGTATCTGATTTTCATATTCATTGATTATTATTTGTCGGTTGTTTGTCTCGACTGAATCTGTCCGATACGTTTCGTCAACCGGATATTGGCGAGAGTCCATATAAGGATATCAACCAGCACGATCCAGTTCACATTGAGATAAATGGAGAGAAGAATATTAAACAGTATGAATACAGTCGATATGGAAATGATGGTTATCATGGCATTTCGCTGTTTCATCCCGACAGCGAGCAGCTTATGGTGGATATGGTTCTTGTCCGGCAGGAACGGGTTCTTACCGTTGCGCACCCGATGCAGGTAAACACGAACCACGTCGCAGCACGGAACCAGCAGCGGTGAGAAGGCCAGCACCATCGGATTTATATGTCCCGCATTGTCGTCCGTCCCGCACATAATCAGTTTGAGACTAAGAAAACAGAGCATCATGCCGACGGTCAGACTGCCCGTGTCGCCCATGAAGATTTTCCGTCCATGCTCGGCGTTCCCGAAAACATTGTAATAGAAGAACGGCACCAACACGCCCAATGTGGCGAACGCCAGCATAGCATATATATACTGGTGAAGCATGAAGAAAGTCAGCCCGTAAAACAGGCAGGCGATACTGCACAGACCGGAAGCCAACCCGTCGATGCCGTCGATCAGGTTGATGGCATTGATGATAAAGACCACGACCAGAATGGTCAGGGGATATCCCAGCCATAACGGAACCTCGTGGATACCCAGAATGCCATGCAGGTTGCCGATATATATACCGCCGGCGATAAGCATCACGCCGCACAGGATCTGGATGACGAACTTGGCACGGTAACGGATGCCGATCAGGTCATCGGCCATGCCGACCAGATACAGCACCATGATGGAGCAGAAGGCGAAAGCCAGAGGACGAACATCGTCCCCGATTTCGGACAGCATCTCCGAATGCCCCAATACCATATTGATTCCCAATAACAGGGCTATGGTGAAAAACACTACCGGCTTGAACGCGATGCCGCCCAATCGGGGCACCGCACAATGATGAATCTTACGTTCGTCGGGAATGTCGAACAACTGCTTGCGGAAAGCGATCAGCAGAATCTGCGGAATGACGATACCTGCACAGAAAACGCAGAGCAGGAACGCCAGGAAACAATTTGCAATCCAAAAATACATATATAGATAATTCATATTTACATACAGATGCTATTGCAACATGCATCGAGCTGTTCCGTGCAGATACATTCCGTCAAGACCGACAACAGAAGCCAGTAGTCATCCCGTTCCGGAGTGCAGTCCTTCATACTCTCTAAGGCGGTTTCCCGTATGACACCGATCATGTGCATGTCAGTTCCCTGTCCGTTGGTGATTTTATTTTCCAGTTCCAACTCCAGAAGATACGGTAGTGCCAATAGCGGTATCTTTTCGTCGCCCAGCTTCCGCTTGTAATACAGATAGGATTGAGAAAGGGAATCATCGAATGTTTCGTCGAGCAACATGCCGGAATTAAGGCTCATGATTACCAGACGGCCGAGTGCCTCTGTATCCGAAGTATTATCCCATGCATGGATCCCTGAAAGTGTTGCATTCCACAAGGAAAGCACGTTTCTGTACTTTCGGAAAGCGGGATCGCATTCCCTTTCCGGTTTATCCAGCATACTTGTCAGTTCGATTACAGCCCGCATCGCCCCGTGATCTTCCTCCCAGGAAAAGGATTCTTGTTTTACCCATGGATCGACCAGATGTTCCGCTACCGTGTCGCAGCTACACAGCTGTTCATCTTTTATCGGAACTAAACAGGGTCTTGCCAGACGATAAAGCAACGGCACGAAGCGTCCCAATCTGCCGGAATCGTCGCAGCCACGGCAGCGAGAAACGCATTCGTTGAACAACCGCTCTATCCGGTGCAGTATGGCGGAGCGTTTTCCGGCGGCATCGTCCCGACGGATATACGCGTTCAACTCATGGAGCGACAGATGTAACCTGCCCAAATGGAGCAGCCGCTCGTCCGACAGGTCATGATCTATGCGCACCGCTTTAACCCTGGACCATATATCATCCAAAATAGAATCGGTCATACTTACATTTCGTTATTTTATAGTAGCCTGATATATTCGGGATTGACTTCCACTCCCACGGCAAGGAAACCTTTCAGTTCGACGAGCAGACGTTTGACCTTGGAGCCACGGGTGGTCAGCAGGCGGCCCTCGTATCCGTCGAGCGTGCCGCCGACGATACGGATTCTGCGTCTGTACATTTCCGGGGTAACCTCCTCCGGCAGGTAATACTGCGGGAATTCAGTCGACCTGACGGCCTTGATGAAACGTCTCATGTCCTTGTCGGCCACAGTCATAGGCTCGCGCCATGTGTTTCGCAGCCAGCGGTATTGGAGGGTCGGTGTCTTTCCCACGACAGTATCAAGGTTACTTTGCGTCTCATGGACAAAGAGCAAATCCTGTATGAAGGGAACCTCCTCGCGGACATGTATGCCTTTGCGTGTCTTCAGGCTCCATCTCATCGGGACGAAGATTTCCATCTTCAACCCTTCAAGCAGTTTGTAGGCGGGTTGCCTGGCATTTGTCCTTTTCAGGTCACGCATTACGTACCACCGCACCTCTTCCTTGTTGTCTTGGGATACCATATTTTCAGTTCAAGGCAATTCTATCAATCCTGCAAGATTGTAAATTGTATTACATATCAAGCAGTTACAAACGTCCTTTTCAAAAGTTGGGGAATAACTCCCCGTGTCAGTACATCTATTTATGTTTACCATAAAAGATTCCGTCATCTCACACCTGCAAGAGGTCTCCAAAGCCGTTTCCGGCTCCATCTTTTGCTACTTCTCTCCGAGAGAGATGTATCACGGGTGCAAAATTACGCAATTTATTGAAAATTCGGCTATAAAAACGGCTATTTATTTTCAGTTGCTTTCATTTTCTGGGAAACTTGCACATCAAATGTTGAGCAAATCCAGTTTATGAAAAACCAGTTTTTTACTGTTAAACAAGTAGTTACGCACTATATCGCTTTTCGGTACATCTCTCTCGGAGAGAATTGCTTTTTTACTCAACAAATACATCGCTTCAGATATTTCTCTTCCCAAGAGAAATGGCAATTATGTATCATTCTATATATTAAGGTGTTATGATGTATAGGAGGTCTTGTTTGCTCAACATTTACCCTTATTTCGTAATTTCACTTTTTTGCATAGGAAGAAGACCGTTTTTGCCATGGTGGAGGGATTTTCATACTTTCAGCTTGTAAAATCCTTCTCTTGCAATGAAAAAGAATGTGGTATTTCTTTTCAGTTTTTGACCGTATTTTCATATCTTTGCACCCGAAATACTTCTCTTGGGAAGAAATCGTTCGATTTACTTATACCATAAACAAGGATAATTTACAGGGGCGGATGGGGTGCGGAGATAAAAATCACCGTAAACCAAGCCATTGCAGGAAACAAGGCAGGTTTACGGCAGGATGTGCTCCTTGTCTCTCTACAAGGATTTTAAGATAAGGCTGTTCGCTTTATCCACTACGGAAGTGTCCAAGGAAGCGAGATAGATGCGGGTGGTGTTTTCGGAATCGTGCCCCATAGCCTCGCTGATAGTGGAAACAGGTATGTTCTTGCTCTTGGCTATGCTCGCCCACGCGTGACGTGCGACGTAGCTCGTCAGAGGGATGGGCAGCCCTAATTGCCCTCCTAACTTTTTCAATTTGTTATTGACCAGATGGGCCGCGTTCTTGTACTGCCGCCGCTCGTCGGCGTTCATGTCCCTGATTATCGGCAGCAAATAGGGCGTTCCCGTGGTGTCGTACTTGTCGATGATCTCCTGCATGGGTTTCTCCCATTTGATGAACAACTGCTGGTTGGTCTTATGCCGGCGGTATGACAGAATACCGTTCTGCAAATCCTTTTTCTTCAGGAATGCCAGGTCGATGAACGACATCCCCCTGGTATAAAACGAGAACATGAATATATCCCGGGCGAAATCCGTCGCGGGGGACAATGCCAGGTCGAGGTCCCGTATCTGACGGATGATTTTCAGAGGAACGGCCCTTTTGACGGTCTTGTCGATGCCTGTATAGACATGCTTGAACGGGTTACGCTGTACGGTCAGTTTCTTTTCGACCGCCCGGTTGTAGATGGCCCGCAATCCACGCATGTAATAGGAGGATGAGTTCGGGCATATTCCCCTTGCCTTCAGAAAGGTCTCGTACTTCACCATCAGATCCGAATCCACCTCGTCCAGAAGCACGTCGTTTTCCCCGGCAAAACGCCCGAAACTGTTCATGACGGTCGTGTACCGTTCGGCTGTACGGGTTTTGCCGATCTGTTTCAGTTGCCTGACAAGTTCCCACGCAAAAGACATGAAGCCTCCCGCTTCCGCGGGGGTAAGGTAGAGCTTCACCACGTCGTTGGCTGTATAATCATGCCCTGCACGTTCCAGTCGGGAAACGATGCTTTTCAGCCGTGCCGTGTCGTCCGCAATCCGTTCCCTTAACGTTACTAAATAGGTATGCCTGCTCTGCCCGGCATCCGGTGGCAGGAGCACTTCGGCGTGCAGCCTGTCCCATTCCGGGGAAAAGAGTTTGTACCCGGTATTGATTTGCCGCGGCACACGGCCGTGAATCACTTGATAGAATAATGTGCCCTCCCTCGTCGGGACGGAAGAAGCACGGAATTTTACTTTTACTGTCGTCATTGCTGTTATTTTAATATTTGATATTTAATAAAAAGACCTTCGCGTCGGGAAGCGAAGGTCATTACTGGCTCTTTTAATTCGGGTGTATTCCGGATGCTCTATTTCAGCATAAGGGTTATCTCGAAAAAACAGTCTGATGAATGATCTTGATTCGCTCTACGAATAGCCGGTGTTTTTTGCATTCCATTCATACTATTTGTTGTCGCGCTACGGGAATACGCATCTCGCTTGTAAACCAGTTCATCTATCAATCCGGACAGCAAGGATTCACTGAATGATTATTTCAACCGTTTGAAACGGGGCTACCTTACATCCGTGTGTTTCTTTTCCATGACGGACTATGAGGTTAATCAGTTGTTCCCGCCGGGCAGGGAAAGAACAGTTCCACTTTCGTGTGCCGGTTGGCCTCGGCGGGTGTATGGTCGGCAATTCCGCCTACGCCGGTCTTGACGATCATTCCGTCCGGGATTCCGCGTCGTTTCAGCTCGGTGGCGATAAACTCCGCCCTCGAAGTGCTCAATGAATCATTGATGGCAGGTGTCCCTGTCGAACTGTCGGCCGCTCCCGTAACTCTTACGGACAGGTTGTATTTCTTCGCCACACGTGCCAGCTCGTCGAGATTGAGCATCTGTGAAGCATCTGTCAGGCTGACCGTATTGAGGTTGAAGAAGAAATAGACGGGTGCGCCGATACATTCACCGCCGGCATACATGAAAGCCGTGGAATCCATGGCCAAGAAACCCTGATGTGCCACGTCCGACACGCTTCGGGGTAGGAATTGACCGGATGCCGGATGTCCGTTGCCGGAATAGCGGGCTGTCGTGTCGAGGGGCGATGTGCCGTCCCAATGCCTGTACTTCAGTCTTGCACGGAGCGAGTTCAGCCCGCTGTAATTGTTCACGGGATAGGTCTTGCGTCCGTCGTCGTCCACCCCGAACAAATAACTGTATGTATCGAGCAGCCCCTCTATTTCCAGAATTTTCTTCAACTCGGCGAGCGTTCGCCTGTCCCGGTCGTGGAGACCCGCGTAGTGCCGGTTCTCTTCTGCCAAACAGTTGGCGTAATCGACGAGCCTTTCATTCCGGCGGATATAGGGTGTCGCATCCACGGCCCGTTTCCAGCCGGTCTTGCCGAGGTGGAACGTGAATCCGGCAGTCAGCGAGAGCAGGTGGTCGCCCAAGCGGTTCGTGCGGCCATAGCCGTCGAAGTCCTGAAAGGTGGTCGTGTTGGACAGCTCCAGTGTGGCACTTACCCGTCGGGAGATGCGGTACTGTCCCTGTACCCCATAGGAGAGCGCAAACGGGTTGTTCCCGTTTGTGGCGTTATGCAGCAGCCCGACACCCGCGAAGGGTGCAAGCCCCCAGCGTACCTGTCCCTGCCGGGCATACCCACGTCCGAGGATGTTCCACAACAGATCCGTGTGGATATGGTGGTAGTCCTGCGAGGATAGTTCCGCGTCCTTGAACCGCAACCCGCTGTAATGGATACGTGCGCCGACCGAGGGCGTGAACCACTTGCCGACGGCAAGGCTGTACGATGGTTTCACCCGTCCAAAGAGGTCTTCGCAGCCGAGCGGCGTGCCGAGAAAGGCGGTCGCTCCTCCGGCGATACCGACAAACCAGTTGCCGGTGCGGGATATCGGGAGTACCACCCCGTCGAGATAGACAGGCTGCACGGATTGAAGCAGTTCCGTGGCCTCGTAGCATGAACAATGTCGTACAGTGTCTTCCTGTACGGGTTGTGCATTCGCCCGTGCCTGCAACGTGCAGAGCACGGCAAAAGTCAAGATGAGTTGTTTCGTCATATCCAATGATTTTAAATTCGTTATACTCTGATTAATCATGAGGCATATTACCACTACCGTTTGGGCTTCTTGCCGATGGCCGGGCGCATCATGCGGCTCGCCATTCTCATGCAGCGAAGTGCCCATGCACGGTTGTCCTCGTCGTCATCACGTCCCCATTTGAGGTCGCTGCCGCCACCTCCGCCGCCACGTGTTTCGGCAAACGTGGTGGCATCATCGACCATTCCGAGGAAGAGCATCGTCGCGCAGTGCATGACCTCCGCACCTCGTTCCGCTATCGACTGCACGAGCGAGCCGTCGAACAGATGCCGCTGTGGAGCATCCATTTGTGCCGATGTGGAACGGAACTCACCGACCAGACCCTCCAGCAGGACATCCTTGAGAAGGCTGTCCACTTTGGAGTGTACATCGTGTGAGTATTTGTAGGCTTCCTCCTTGAGTTCTTCGGTACGTCCCTTAATGGCATCCATATTCTCCTTGAGTTCAGCAAGCTGCCGGTCGGCGGCTTGGAGCTTCTCCTGCTTGTCTGCCAATTGCCCGGTGATTCCCTGCAGTTCTTTTTCCAACGACATGACCAGGGCTTCCAGTTCCGCCGCATCGTCTTTGTTCGTGGCCAGTTCCTGTTCGGCCGCCGACAGCTGGGCCTCTTTTTCAGCCTTCGCCTTTTCGAGGTTTCCGACCATCGTCGTAAGCCCCTTGACCCTGCACTCCGCCAGACGGATGTCCGATTGGAGTTCTGACAACGCCTTCCGGTGGCGGTCGATATTTTCCTCGATGGTCGTACACTCTTCGGAGAGCATACGGCGGTACTCCTCGGTCGAACGATGCCGTGCGCCCGTCTCGGAGATACTCGTTCCACGCGACATTCCCCACTTCGTGTTGACCTCGGCAAAGAAGTCCGTGTGGAGTTGTTTCATTCTCGCACTGTACTCGAACTTGTCCTTTCCGGCGAATATCTCCTTGTACGCAAACTTCCCGTCCTTGATCGGCAGAAGCGTGCAATGCACGTGCGGGTTCTGTTCATCAAGATGTACGATGAAAGCGGCTATGTTCTGCTCACCGTATCTGCCGCTCACGAACGAATAGACATCTTTTGCCCAGCGTTCGATGTCGCTTTTCCGTTTGATTCGGGTGTTGTCCGCTCTTTTTTCAAAATCCACCTGCTGCGTGCCGAACGCAAGTTCGCGCATCCGTTCCCGTGAACCGCCGAAGATGATGTTTACCACCGTGCGGTATTTCGGTTCGGCCAACCCCTCGTTGGGGTCTTTGATTCCCCGGCCTCTCAATATGTCTGCTATCCGTTCAGGAATATTGCGGGTCGTGTCAATAGGGCGTATCTTGCCCCCGGGTGCGACCTCAAAGTTCAGGTGTTTGCGCGAGGGGTCGTAATTGCCTTTGGTCATGGCGTATTTCTCCGCCTTTCTGCTGCGGTCGCGCAGATGTTCGTTGCTTTGGGCGACGGTGATGCCTTTCGACACCTGTACATCAAGCACCTGTTTTTGATTTGCCATACTGTTCTCGTGTTGTTTCGGACAATCCACCGTGTCCCAGCTTGCTGCCCCGGCGGACACCCTTCCCACTGACTTCAGGCAGGTGGGGTATTAGGCTCCCCCTTCCCTTTGTTCCGTGGCAGGCGGGCAAGCCCGGATGCCTCCTATAACTGGCAGGATACCTGTACCGGAAAAAGGCGGATTGTTCGTGATTATACATTCTGTTTTCAATCTCCGACCTGATGCGCCGTCTCCTGCGCTCTTGCTGCGAGCGCCAGAAAGGGCTTGAAAAGCGTTTTAAGGAACTCTCTGTCATCGTCATGATAATCGGTATTATCTTCCTTGTCGATTTCGAGAATGAGCCTCGCAATGCCTTTCGAGGTCTCGACAAGTCCCGTCCAGTCCCCGTAGAGTTCATGACGGAAGTAGTCCATGAGTTCCGAGCCGTCGTCGAACCTCGACCCACGCAGTGCCCGCCTCATGGCGGCAAGCGCAATGCACTCCAAGGCTACCGTGCGAATCTTCACGACCTGCTCGTCGTCGTCCGATGCCGGATTGACGCGGGTGAGGTTGTCCGGAAACGGGCGGCCGTCGTGTACGCCTGCCTCGTCCATTGCCTGACGGACAAGCTGCCCGCACTTGATGCCGGTCTCGTCGGAGTCCGTTTTGCCGGTTATCCAGTCGGATAATACTTCCCGCAACCGGTCGGCAAGGTCCGGCTTTATCTGTCCACCACGGGCTTCCGCTGGCTGACCGGTTCGCACGGTCATGGTGATGACGACACTCTTGGTGAGCCGGGTACGTTCCAGCAACCCGAACGCTTCTATCGTATCTAAAAAGGAACGGACGGTAGCACGGTGCCAGTGCCACTCCGCCGCGAGGTCGGAAACGGTAACGTGGCACTGGTTGGGCTGAAGTTCGTAGTCCTGCCTTCTTAAAAAAGGGGAGACGAAGCCTGCCAGGGCTTTGTCCAACAGGTCGCAGTAGGCTTCCGTCTTTGTCTTGCGTTCGCCGACTTTCTCTTTGAGGTAATCGAATACTCCTCTGTCTGCCAATATGGACACGGGTATCTTTTGCTTGTTTTCCATTTTTCGTTCTGTTTTAATGATTACTATTGCGCGGATATATCAGGGTTGCCGCTGTCCGCGTTATGCGGCAACTTCGCATGATGATGGTCGTGATAACTTTCGGCCAGCAGTTCGGGGCGCTTCACCCAACCGGGCAACCTGCTTCTGTCATTCCATTCGGTCAATACCCGAACGGAGGGATAGAAAAGGGCTGCCAAAAGAAGATAGGCGGCGGTTACTGCCGTCGTGTACAGATGCGGAATGAAACCGGTGACCAATGCCGCCAACGCGAACGTGCCGAACACGCGTGGACGGTCGAGCAGACCACGCAGCCACCTGTCCGTTCTTTTGAACGAGAACATAACGGCACAGAGGACGGTCGATGGCAGGACACCGAACTCGCCGGGGTGTCCGCCCGTGTAGACATAATGAAACAGTAGCAGCACGATCAGTACGATCTGTACGTATAGCTTGCGGGCTTTCGCGCTGCGTGTCATGGCATCGTAAAATGTTGCCATGAAGGGACGGCGGCTTTTGTACAATGTCAGCGACAGGACAAAAGGCATCGCGCAGAAGATGAGTTGTAGCATATTCCAAGTCATAGGTAATAGGGTTTTTCACGCGCGGGAGTGGGCGGTATCACGAGTCCCAGTCGGACAACGCCGTGGGTGGCCAATAATATGACGGCCTCGGCATCCCTCGGCGAGAAATACATCGCCGCTCTCTTGATTCGCTGTCTGAACGTATGGTCCTGCTTGCGGTAGGTGGCCAGTGCCTTGTCCAGATCGTGTTCGGGAACCGTCCACGTCGTCCCTTGGGTGTATGTGCCTCTGTCCTTGTACGCCCGCAGCACCAGCGTGCGGGCAACCATGTAGTCGATATGCCCGTTTCTTGGAATGGCGTACTCCTTATAGGAATTGTCATCGACAACCTCTATCCAGGTCCGGTACATCCTGATCCAGTAGACCATTTGTCGGTACAGCGTGTTTCGCATGGCGTGGGTGTTTATAAAAAGTTCAGCAGAATATCGTCTTTCGACTTCCGGTACTTGAACGTGCCGCCTTTGGAATGAAGCTCCAAATCGAGGCACAGGTCGCCGTACATCTGTTCGAGCGAGTCGTAGATGGTAACGAGGATGGTACTCACCTTGCCGTCGGCATCCGTCTTGCAGTTCATCTTGAACATCTGCCCGAATGCCGGGTTGGAGTACGCGCAGGTGCTGTGACCGAACTTGTCGGCCGTTGCGGGGATGTGGTGATAGAGGGTTATCAGCTCCATATCGTCCTCGAACATATCCATCACCTCCTCCAAATCGTAAGGGTCGTGCAACGGGAAGGTCAGCAGGGCGTAGTCACCGTAGAACTGCGGTTCTTCCATTGTCGTGACATCAAGCAACTGCGGCAATTGCAGGGGGACGAACGCCATGAAATCATCGAAAAAATGTCGTAGCATATTCATATTTCTTGTGTAGGTTTATAACGTGTGGATGAAAATCTCCATGAGCATTCCCGGCAGTTCGTCCAGCCTTGCACTTTCCGACTGCAAGATCCGGCTTAAGGCCTTAAATGCGGCGGGTGTCTGCGCCGCCATCCTGTCGAGCTGTTTCCTCTCCCCGTCGGAAAGCAATGTCAGACAGAAGCCGTCCAGCGAGGTATAGGGTTGCACGAGCATCCAGATATAGGCTTGCGCCTGCGCGGGTGTCTTGACTTTCCTGTCATGAATGTCATCGATGCAGACCTGCATGTTCTGTATCTGTCGGCGGTTGGTACGCATCGCCAGATAGAGCATCGCTTCCCGGTAGGTGATCTCCTCGCGTTCGGCGGCAAGGAACAGCTGCGAGCAGCAGCGTTCGGTATCGCGCGTGATGTCGGCCGTGTTCTCGCCGTCGAGATCGTGCAAATGGGTAAGGAACGCCCGGAAGAGGGCGTCTTCTTTCCCGATGTACGCGGTCAGGTCTTCGCGGCTGTGTATGCCTTTCCGGAGTGTTTCGGAGAGTAACGCGCGGTATTTTGCGAGGACTTGCCGTTTGCCGCCCCGGCTTGCAGGCCGGTTGTCCAGCGAAGCGAAAAAAGGGCGGATGTCCTCGACCGCACGGTGTAGTTCCTCGTCTTTGCCGTATGGTGAAAACTCTCCCTTGAGTGCCAGGAGTTCCTGATAGGTGCGTGGTCTCGATAGAACCAGGCGCGAGAACTCGATGCGGACGGAATCATGCAGCCGGGCGCATTCTTTGCGAAGGTCAGAGTGGGCGGGATTGAGCGTATCCCGCCCGATACACGTGAAAACGGAATCCTTTACCGCCTGCCACCGGCGGATGTGCTTTGTCAGAACCTTGAAAGACGGATTGGCCTGCCGCCGTATATCGGACAGGTACTCCCTGTACATTCCGGCAAGATCGCGGGATGCTTCGACCAATGGCTTGCCGTTACCGCCACCGCACGATGCCAATAGGGATATGGCAAAAAAAACGGCACATATCCGGGACAAAAGAAGCGTTACTTTTAAGTATGATTTTACAATTTTCATATTTATATTTTCATATTCAACGGCGCAAAACTATATATAATTTTTGATAGAATGCCCGCCTAAAATCATATTTAGCGTTATTTTTTATATCATATTTAACAGTATGATTGTCAATGAAAACAACTGAAAGAAAAAGAGATCAAAAAGAGCATGTGGTGAAAATTTCGACGAAATATGAAATTAGATTCGGATGAAAGTGCTATATTTGCACTTGTTATCAAAACGACGTATATTCAAATGGCAAAAGTAGGCTACCTATTCAGAGCAAACAATGATAGTTTCGATGCGGACAGAGAATGGATGCAACAGCACGGTTGTGTACACATCATAGAGGAAACTATCGAACACGAGACGCTTCGCCCCATGTGGAAGCAACTTATGTCCAATCTCGGAAGGGGCGATGAGATTGTAGTGTCCAAATTCAGCTCCGCCGTGCGCGGCTTGCGTGAACTGGCGGCGTTCGTCGAGCTGTGCCGGATCAAGGGGGTACGCATCATATCCATCCATGACCGGATAGACACCTGCGGCGAACTGTTTCCCGATACGACCGCAGCCGACGTGTTATGGATTGTCGGGGCTTTGTCCGAGGAGATTGCCGCATTGCGTAAGTTTTCCGCCCATGTCGAGGAACTGCAGCGAAACATCAAGGCCCCGGCAACGCCACGGGTCGTATCCAAGGCACAGCGAGACCAGACTATCGTGGATATGTATGTCAACGGGCATAATCTCGATGACATCTGGGCTATCAGCGGGTTCAGCAGTAAAAGTTCAATCTGGCGCATACTCAACCGGTACGGGATAAAGCTCGACCGCGGTCAGACCAGCGGCCCGCGTAACAAGAAAAAGCCGGAAGAGGATGAAGAGAACGGCGGCAAGGCTTGAATATAAAAGGTTGTTAATTAAGCCTGTATATTTGCTTTATCGGCAGTTTTTTTGTATCTTTATGTTGATAATCGTGTAAAAAAGTAGAACCATGGGAGATATTATCATTTTATTTTTGGTGTTCTGGGTTGTCGGCAAGCTCCTAAAAGGCGTGTTCGGCGGCTTCAGCCAAAGCAGCTTCAAGGATGACAAGTAGACCGGTCGAAGGCATTGGTAAATGCGGTAAAAGAGGCAAGGCACAAGAGGCGTGAAATGCTTTTTAAGTTTTTGCCATACGATGATTACACTTTGTTGTCGGAAAACAGGAATGCCGTAACAACCTTTTCCAGGGTGTTGCGGCATTCGCAGTTATAGGAGGATTACTCTTCCGCTACCCCCATTTCCCTGCCGTATTCTTTGATTTTCTCCATTGCCAGCCACTCCGGTTTTTCGGCTTCTCCGAAGCTGTCGTGGATTTTCGTCATGTACTCGATTTGCTCCGCTTCAGAGCCTGTCCACAAGCGTCCGGGGTTTCTGTTTCCAAAACCAAGATAATACTCGCAGTCAGCTTGTAAACGACTCAACAGCATATATCTGAACCTTAAATCGTGCTGCAATACTTCTTCCACTGTCATACTCTTTTCCGTTTTAATTAAGTTTTTATTTCCCTCCTTTTCGGCTCCTTTCGCTGCCTGAACCGCTTTGAGGTTTTACGGTTGCGGTACACGGCTGTCGGCAGAGCTTCATACGGCGGTTTTTCTTGCCAAATTACTCTTGCGCGGGAAGGAAGAATTTGCAAGAAATGCACTTCAAGTCGCCGGATCAAGCGCGACAGCAGACCTTTGCAGCCGATAAAACCCAACGGTGACGGCAGAGCGGAGACCGCAACGGTTACACATATAAAAGGAAAGCGGCTATGCCAAGGTATAAGAGTAGAGGGGAAGAAAGAGGTATAGAGGAGGGCCGCCGGCATTCCGGTAATTTATAAATGGGGACACGCCTGTAGCCGATGACGTTATCATAGGTGCAAACCCCTTTATAGCTTACCGGAATTATCCATATCCTAAAGAGTGGACGGTAATAAATCTCCCATCTTTTTTTCCGGCAAACTGCAAAATCCCCGAACTACCGTATCGCCGGTTATGCCTTCAAGTTTCGTGAACATTTGTAACGTGTCAAATCCCCTGTCGAACTGCTCCATGCTGACAACGGGGGCAAAATGAATAATTCCTCGCGGATAGCTTCTCGAGACGCCAATCCACCCGCGCAAATAATCATCGAAGCGTCCTTTCGCTTTTGAGGCATAGAACTCTTGTGAATGGGAGCTGCAAATGCTTTTTCCGTACATTTCGTCTCCTAAAATCAAAATTCCGGTTTGCGGATTATACATAAAACGCCGGTTGGCTATTTGAAGAATATCTATTATTTCCCGTTTGACATTTACCGTCATTAGAATTTTTTCAATCTGCTTTTTTGTACGTTTAGCCATTTCGTAATTTTCTTGTTTTTATGTAAAACCTCTGCTTTTTCCCCTCTCCCTGAAGCCTTTCGACTTCGTCCAAAGGGATGTTGATACGGTGAAAAGTTCGTCTGCCTGCGCCCGACCGTCCAAATACCTCTTGATTGTCTCCTTGAAATGTTCCGTTCCTTTCATCGTCCCCCTGTATTAGGGATTAAAAATGATAGTCGATGATACCGCCGATGTAGAGTATCGTGCCGGGTTCAAATTCGCATACTTGCCGCAGGAACTCGTAGGACTGCTCGGCATAGGATTGCCACCTCTCTTCGTTCAGATAGAACCAGTAAGCGGTATCGAGCGGGTTTTTCAGGAACTTTTCGAGTTGATAGACCGGGCCAATCCAGTCCTGTACGCTGTCAGGGGTAATGGCTTCTGCCCAGCGTCGAATGTCGGTAACGAAATCCTCTCTCCACTGTTCCGCTCCGCCATTGTAGCGCATGGTATCATCGGAGATAAGCTCGCACATGCCTTTGGGCAGAATGTTGTTTACCAAGTTGTCGATATGGAACTTGCGTTCTTCATCGTCAATCTCGGCACAATAGTCGAAGAAACCGTCGTCGCCCTGCGAGAGGGTGTCCTCGTTCAGGTAGTTGTCCTTGTTTACCCGTGTTTGGGTAATTTGAAAAATCTTGCTGTGCATAACCGTAGTTTTTAATTTGTTGAAATTGTTTTCTTTCCCTCTGTTCGGCTTCCTTGTTGCCGGAGCCGCTTCGGGTTTTATGGTGCTTTCCGGGGCTGGCGAAAAAGCCCTTTCCGACGTTTTTTCTTGCCAATTACGCTTCGTAGAAGGAAGAATTTGCAAGAAATGCAATTCAAAACGACGGAATCAGGCGCGACAGCCCATATTTGCACCGATAAAAACCGATGCGGTGACGGACAGGAAAGCCAGACGGAAGAGAATACGGAGACCTGAAAGTGGTAGAAAAGGACGGCTGGAAACTAAAAAAGAAAATTATATATCTATATATGGATAATTGTTGCTATATTTGCATATAAATAGTGATATATTGATATTATGGGAGCAACGAACTATACCACAAACAGCGATATGCTGACGCTTCTGGCGTTGCGTGTCAAGGAGTACCGTCTGGCAGCTCGCATGAGCCAGAAGGAGCTGGCCGAACAGTCGGGCGTGAGCCAGACGACAATCAGCCATTTTGAACAAGGGGTCAGCCGTAACCTAACCTTGGCCAATTTCATCTCCCTGCTGCGTGCGCTCGGTCAGGAACAGCGGCTCGCGGAAATCCTGCCGGAACTGCCCATGCCGCCGATGGCACTTCGGGAAATTGAGAAACTGATACCTAAACGAGTTAGGAGGGGCAAGAAATGATAGAAAGTCTCGATGTAATCCTATGGGATAAAAAGGTCGGCACGCTTGTCGCCAACCGGGAAGGACACCGCAGCAAAGCCTGTTTCTACTTCGACAGCGATTATGTCCGCAACGGCTATGATATCGCCCCGCTCCGTGCGCCGGTAAAAGGGGTTGCCGCACAGCGCGGCCTGCCGGTCTATCCCGATGAAGAGCGGCTTTTCGGCGGCCTGCCGTCGTTCATAGCCGATTCACTGCCCGACCATTGGGGAAACACCGTGTTCAACGAATGGGCCAAAGTGCATCATATCCGTATGAGGGACTTGTCCGCCCTCGACCGTCTCGCCTATATCGGACGGCGTGGCATGGGGGCATTGGAGTTCGTCCCGCCCACTGCCGAGGAACTGGAGACACCGTTCAAGGTCGAGATCGCCGATCTCTACCAACTGGCCCGGCAGGCTTTCGAGGAAGCCGGACGGTTCAACGTCCCGGTATCGGGCAACCTGATGGTCGAAAGCCTGTTCAAGGTGGGTACGTCCGCAGGAGGGCGACGGCCCAAGGCAGTGGTCAACGTCAATTTCGAGGAGGGACAATGTTACTCCGGACAGGTGGCGACCCCTTATCCGGGCTACACGCCGATGATCGTCAAGTTCGACGAACACCAGAAGATGCCGACGACACGGATAGAATACAGCTATTACCTGATGGCTGTGGATGCCGAGCTTCAGATGATGCCGAGCCGCCTGCTTGAAGGCGAGCAGACAGCGCACTTCCTGACCGAGCGTTTCGACCGCCAGAACGGCAAGAAGGTGCATATCCAGACATTGGCTGCCATGAACCCCTCGGCGGATTCTTACGAAGCACTGTTCGAGGCAGCTTGCCGTATCGGCGTGCCGCCGGGGGAACTCCGGCAACTGTTCCGCTCGATGGTGCTGAACGTGCTGGGTGGGAACGTCGATGACCACAACAAGAATTTCAGTTTCCTGATGGACGACGACGGGCGTTGGCACATTGCTCCGGCCTACGACTACACGTTCTCGGTCGATCCGGACGCGCCGTACTACGTCAACCGCCACAGCATGACGGTCAACAACAAGACGGAGGGCATTACTGCAGCAGATCTGCTGGAAGTAGCCCGCCGGTACGATATAAAGGCCGCGGAGCCGTTCATAGAAAAGGCCATAAGCATCGTTTCGCGTTACTCGGAGTACGGTCGGGAGGCCGGTGTCGGCGAAGAATGGATAAAGACGATAGAAAAGGAAATCGCCGCACGGGTGGAGTGTGTGCGAGGCAACCGTGCCCGGTGAAACAGGCTGACCGGGAACATGCAATACAAAAAAAGAGGGTGAAGAGAGCAGCCGACTTTTGCCGACTGCTTTCTATGCTCTTCAGACATTACCCTGACGAGGGTTCTACAAATTTAATCCGTTACGTCATAATAATAGCTTAACTCGTCATCTTTCAGGTTTTCCACCGCGTATTGGCTGGCCTCTTCCCAAAGGGTATTATACAGGGAGGCAATGTCCGGCCTTGTTTCATAGTATTGCCAGATTTTGTGATTGAGTACCAGTACCAGCTCCGTAAGATATTCATAGTCCTCTTTCCACTCCCTGAAGGCACGGTTGAAGGTGTCCCGGATAGCCGACAACCCGAAGCGGTCTGCTATCGAAAAATCACTCCAAAAGGTTGTTTGCAACTCGTAACCGTTTTCTGCCATAAATTCTCTGAATGTCATATCGCTTCAAATTTTAGGATTATTTTTTTATTTTCCCTCCGGTACGTCCTGTATCGAAAGGCTGATTATTTTTTCTGCTCCAAAGATTGGCGGTCGCTCCGGACAAGGAGGACGCGGTAAATACGCTCTCCGGTGTGTCGGGGAGGAAGATTTTCCGCATCAAGCGTGAGTGGTCCTTGACAGGACAGATAAACGGCAATCGAACTTTGCAGAGAAAATGACCGGGTTTGCGAAATAGGGTCTGCAAGAAAAACGGGTGCAGGCCGGCAAGGAATATAAAGGCAATCCGGCAGGGCGATAACACGGCTATAAAAGTGTGATACACAGTAGTCTGACAATGAGCAAAACAAAAGCGACCCGGAGGCCGCTTTTTGTCGTGATAAGGCAGGTGTTATTTCTTGCCTTTTTTCACGGACTTTGTCGGCTTTTCAGGAGCCTCCTCCTTTTCGACGGGCGGGTAGAACTTGACGGCCACCATCACGATGCGGTTGCGTTTCGTGCCGTTGTCATTCCATTCTTCCGGCTTGAAGTAGCCCTCGACGGTGAGCATAGTGCCTTTGGTCAGGATGTCGAACGACCCGGTATTCTCGTTTCTGCGCCATGCCTCGATATTCATAAAGGCGGAAACGCGGTTGGCTTCCTCACCGTTCTTCTCCTGTCGGCTTACTGCCAGAGAGAAACGTGCGACACTGGTGTTGGTGAACTGGCGGATTTCAGCGTCTTTGCCCAAGAATCCGGTTACGGCGAAGGTGTTTTCGATCTTTTTCATTTTGAATTGCTTTTAGAAGTTAATGAATCAGTTTTACGCTGCCTCAAAAAGTAGGTGCTGCCAAGGGATGCACCAAGGATAGCTGATACAATACGCTTTATTTTTGACCGCAGGCAAAACCGGAAAGCTCGATAAAGGAAGATTGTATAGTGATGCCATTGGTCAAGACCGCCAGGTCGTTCCCGTCCGCACACTATCTTTGCAACGGAAAAATGATGATTGCTTCGGCAAAAAGCGATTATGAAAAGGTGGGAGACAAGCAGCCGGACGGAATAACGGGAGATGCTGATCCGCATACCGACACAAGGGACGGCACGCCTTGCTGAAAGCCGGTGAAGGATGGTATAGCCGGAGCGATAAATGGCTGCCTTGGATCGAGACTGCCGCAAACGAAATATCAATTCCTGCTCAAAGGAACGTCGCCGAAGAGGTACGTGCCGGTTAAGGATAGACAGGAACGTTGCTCCCCATCGGGAGGCTGTCATTGTCCGTCCAGGAAAGGGAAATGAGCGAAAAAGCCAGAGGGGAAAATGGCAAGAACCGGACTTGTCCGCAAAGCGGCGGTACGCCTTGCGCGAATGAGCGGTTGCTACAAAAGGTAGTGGCGCAGCCAAAAGAGAAAGTATAAAAGGGAAACGGGCAAGGCTGAAACAGGATTCTCTTTACCTGTTTCAGTCGCTAATATACAGCTTATCTACCGTCGTCGTCAAAATTCCGCCATCATAATACGGTAATCGAATACTTTGGTCTTGTCGCTCGGGCGTCGTTGGCTTATCCAAAGATGATGTGCCCCGTATCCGAAAGTAAAATATTCGTCTAACGGCGTGTTTTGTCGCAACCGTTCCATGCGGTTGCGCAATGTCGCTTCATCGCTTGAAAGAAGGATTACATTGACAATCTGGAAATAGAGGTCTGTCACCTCTTCACAGTAAGGGCAAAAGCTGTGTTCAATCGTTACGTTCATGGCTCTTGATTTTTATTGTACTTCGACTATATCTTCAATTCGACCGTACAGGATAGAACGCAGTGCGGTCTTGTCAATGGCGTAATACTCGGCAATATGCCCGTACTGTTTCACGAAATATCGTTTGAGGACATCGGAGAAGTCAAAACGGTAGCCCATCAAAGCGACACTTCTTTTGAAATATCCGCACTCTTTCACGCTTCGGGTGAGCCAGTTTTTTTCTTCCCGGCTCAACTTGTCGCCATTATCAAGGCGTTCCCGTAACTTGTAGACCTTGCTGTCTTTCAGCTTCGCCAATTCCGGCACGTCCCATTGGACGAATTTCATTGCTATCTGTTCCATTGTTCAAAATATTTTAATCATAGATAATCACTTCGTCTCGGTACTCGACGATTTCCTTGCCGCTGGTGAGACGGACAATAACCTTGTTGCCATAATCGCCGACAATCGTCCCCTCCGTGTAACCTTTGTAGGGGGTGAGCAGCGTGCAGGATAAACCGATAATTTCGCTTTCTTCTTCGTACATAGTCTATGACTTTGCGGTTATAACTTGATGTCCCATTTACCTTGAGAGAAGATTCTGAAGCTTACGTATTCGTTCTCAAGTTCGTGGGTCAGGATGCGGATATAGATTTTGTCTTTGGCTTCCAGCGATGCTACCAGTTTGTCTATCTCTTTTTCCGGGTATTCCCAACGGGAAGAAAATTCTGCATCTACGATGTCACCATACCGGTTGATATAGCCGTTGAAGTTTTCGTCCAAGAAAGCCTCTATCTTGTCGAGATCCGTTTTGTTTTCTGTACTTGCGTGAAAAATGTTTGTCGCACAATTCGCCATAATTCTAAAAATTTTGAGTTTTTTACTTTCCCTCTTGTCGCATTCAGCTACTTTCGGGCTTGATTGAAATTATGTCGCCTCAAAAGGTGACATGGCTCTTTATGCAGGGTTTCCAGACCAAATACTACCTCCGCAAAGCAGAGCGTGGAGATTTTGTCGGGAACCGCCAGGCTATGACCTTGCATACAAGAAAGACATGGCAAGTACCTTTGCGACACAATTCCCATCAGGCAGACCGAAAGTCGATATGCGAGGATGTGGAAACACGTCAGGTATGAAAGGGGAACTGTGGTGTAAAAAGGGATTGCAGCGAAAAGAGAAAATATGCGGCAGGCTTTTCTCTCTTTTGGCTGTACGGTCAGAATAGGAGAATGGTGCGAAGCAGCACGAAAATCCAGTTTAGTTTAGTTTGTTAGCCTATATATATGCTAAACTAAATTAAACTAAATATAGGCAGGCATTTTTGGCTGCCTGTGTAGAAATGATTATCTTTGTGAAGAGTTTGCGACTTGCAGGGAATAAGGATTTGCTCCTTTCTCTTTTGGCTGCAATGATTCGTCAATGCAAGTCCGAATCCGATCCTTCAGATGTTGAAACACGAATCGGGAGAAATTACCCGAAAATGCACTCCGAAGACAAGCAAGTGCAAAGAAAGAAATAGAGTGCAAACAAAAAAACACAAAATCATTTTAATTCTCGTTTTTGTTCCTTATTTGTTTCTCGATTAAAACATGTTATTTTACAAACATCTAATTTACAAATAGTTATATTATTTAGTTTAGGTGTTTTTATATTATTGCCAATATGCACATGAATCTAACGCAAAAATATTCCAGCAAGATGGTTTTAGCCCTCTTTATGATGAAGGTTGGAACTTTGAGACAATTCGTAAGGAAAACTTGTTTTTGCAGAAAGTTGGAAATTGTGAGATGGATGAATCTTTAAGAGAAAGGTTCAAGGCAGAAGTTCGTGCAATGCGTGCCTGGACTTATTTGGGCATGACTATGACGTTCGGTAAAGTGCCTTTGATTACTGAAGTACTGGATTATAACTCTCCTAATATTCCGCGTGACGAGGTAAGTGTGATTCGTGATTTTATTATGAAAGAACTTACTGAGGCTGCTGCAATATTGCCCGAGAAATACGCTGGTGGTTATCCAAATGAAAAGGGACGTATCACAAAATATGCTTGTTTGTCATTGAAAGCAAGAGCGGCCCTGTATTTTGGGGACTATGCTTTAGCAGAATCTACTGCGAAGGAAGTGATGGATAAGGGAGGCTTCTCTTTGTTTAAAATATCTTCTTTGTCGGATGCACAGAAGAAAGAGGCAGAAGAAATGAGTTTGTATATTGATTTTGCAGAAAAAGGAATCGATAAAGACGAATTCGTTAAGGGTATGTTTAATTATGAAGCTTTGTGGCATACAGAAAATGCTAATCCGGATAATCCCGAATACATTATGACTCGTCAATATGCTGCTTCCAGTTGGGATTATCAAGATATGACTCGTTATACAAGTATGCGCCCGAATCAGTTGGGTGGCTGGTCTTCTGTAACTCCGACACAGAATCTGGTAGATGCTTATTGGGGAGTTGATGGCCACAGTGTACCGCAATTGCCTACTCCGGAAGAACGTGCTAAAGCGTATAACCAGATAAAGGCTGACTTGGATGCTTATCAAAAGCCTGAAGGAGAAGCTAAGTTTATTGCTTTCTGCCAGGAAAAGATAAAGAATGGAACATTGAAAGATTATAAATATATTCAAGAGTTCCGTAACCGTGATAGCCGTATGTATGTTTCTATCTTGATGCCATTCAAGAGTTGGTATGAATCTAATTATGGTGATAAGTTTGTGTATGAATGGATAAAGAATGGTAATAACGAATCAAAGACCGGATTTAACTTCCGTAAGATGCTTTCATTGGAAAATGATGCTAATGGCGACGGACAGGCGACCGGTGATTATCCTTGTATCCGTTATGCTGAAATTTTATTGATTTATGCTGAAGCGCATACACAGACTACTGGTTATGATGCTGCAACTGAAGCTGCTTTGAATCAGTTACGTGATCGTTGCGGTATGCCGGATGTACCTTCTGGCTTGAGCAAAGAAGAAGGTCTGAAACTGATTCAGAACGAACGTCGCATTGAATTGGCTGGTGAAGGTTTCCGTGGTGACGATATGACTCGTTATAGCGATGATTATTGGAAAGAGCACATGAACAATGTACCTATCATGACTCCTGACGGTGACACGGAACTTACAATGAAATGGAGTTCTCGTATGCGTCTGAAACCAATTCCGCAAACAGCTATTGACTTAAATCCGTTATTGGCTGGCGATCAGAATCCGGGATATTAATTTAACACAGATATCTCTTAATTAAAGGTTGAAAAAAGGGGTGTCGGTTCTCAAAACCGACACCCCCTTTCTTTTAATAATCAGAAGTTTTTTATTTTTCTTTCCATGCTCCTCTCGTAAAGTCCGGAATCTCTACCGGTATACTGCCGTTTAATACCGATTGTTCGCTCAGTTCTGTGATGCACGACCATTCGGCAGCATCATATACATCCATATCCAATGGTAATCCGTTGCGCAAACAATAAATTAGCCGGCAGTCCATTACATAGTTCATTTCATTGGGCAGATTTCTGCGATGAGCCTCTGTACCGAAAGTGGCTGTGAAAGGATGTTTGTAACGCTCCATTATTTCCTCTAGTGCTTTCCCTTCAAGAGGAGAGCCGGCGTCGGGTTCGAGAGCAATGCTGGGAACGGGATATTTCTGCGCGAATCCTTTTGTTCCACAAACTGTATGCAGGCGGCTGTAAGGACGTGGAGTTACTACATTATACTGAATCATGATACTTTTGCCCTTCACTGTTTGTATCAAGGTAGTATTCATGTCACCCAATAAGTATTTCTGGCGGGCTTCCGGAGAGTCTGCTCCGAAGTTTTTACGGGCATATTCGGTCATACCTGCCTGAAGACTGGACAGAGAAACCAAGTAGTTCATGCGGTCTCCCCGATGGATATTCAGTATCTGGCAAACCGGACCAAGACCGTGGGTCGGATAAGGATTACCGGTATGTTCTATACTATATTTCTTTCCCCAGTGATTGTGAAATCCTCCTTTACTTTCGTCGGCGAAGTAGATAGAACGCAGGTCATGTATGTATGCTCCCTCTACATGGGTTATTTCGCCGAATACACCCTGCTGTGCCATGTTAAGCGTAGTCAGTGCAAACGGGTCATAGCAACAATTTTCGAGCATCATGCAGTGCTGTCTTGTCTTTTCGGCCGTATCTACCAACTTCCAACACTCTTCTACAGTCATGGCTGCAGGAACTTCAATGGCTACATGCTTGCCATGCTCCATGGAGTATACTGCCATGGGAGTGTGGGTCAGCCAGTCGGTACAGATGAATACGAGATCAATGTCATCCCGTTCACACATTCGTTTCCATCCATCCGGTCCGGTATAGCCGTCCGGTTGCGGATAACCGGCTTCCCGAAGTATCTTTTGGGCTTTAACCAGATTGCCTTCCCTGATTTCACAAAGTGCTTTGATTTCGACACCTTCGATTTGCAGATAACGTTGCAGAGTCAATACACCTCTATTGCCAAGCCCTATGAAAGCAAGGCGTACCATCGGGAGTGGGGGATGTGCCAGTCCGAGCACATGTGTTTGCGAAGGAGTTTTCATGTGTAGTTAGGATGTTAGGGTTGTATATAAAAAAAGAGAATCTAATTTCTCAGATTCTCTTTAGAGCGGAAGACGGGGCTCAAACCCGCGACCCTCAGCTTGGAAGGCTAATGCTCTATCAACTGAGCTACTTCCGCAATTTTTTGTGGGCAAAGATGGATTCGAACCACCGAAGTCGAAAGACAGCAGATTTACAGTCTGCCCCATTTGGCCACTCTGGTATTTGCCCTTTTGTTTGCTTTTGAGTCCCTTTGCTTTCTCTTAAGTAGGTTTGTTTCTCAATTGCGATGCAAAGATACAACTATTTATTTAAACTCCAAACAAAATCGATCATTTTTATTGCAGTAATTGCACATTCGTCTCCTTTATTACCCAGTTTGCCGCCGGCTCTGTCTTCTGCCTGCTCCATAGTGTTGGTGGTAATTAATCCGTAAATAACTGGTATATCGCCAGTTGCGTTCAGTTGCGCTACGCCTTGTGTCACTCCCATGCAAACATAATCAAAATGTGGAGTATCTCCTTTAATTACGCAACCAATGATAATAATTGCATCTATATCGCTATTTTCCATCATCTGATTAGCGCCGAAGGTAAGTTCGAAACTTCCGGGTACTGTCTTTACCAGGATATTTTCTTCTTTGGCTCCATGTTTCTTCAAAGTTTTCACTGCTCCGTCCAGCAGGGCACCGGTGATGTTAGCGTTCCATTCGGAAACAACGATACCGAATTTCATTTCTTCTGCATTCGGAACTGAATTAAAATCGTAATCTGATAAGTTATGATATGCTGTTGCCATAATCTATATGTTTTTGGTTGGTTGAAAAAAAGCTACCCAGATTGGTTTGGGTAGCTTTCTATATAATAAGGTATATACCCCGTTATTATTTTTTCAGCAGTTTAGCTTGCTCGATGTATTTATCGATATCCATTGCCTGATAAGACTGGAAGTATTTATCCTTAATCTTGGTGAAGGCTTTTACTGCTTCTTCGTTCTTGCCTTGCTTCATCAGGATTTCTCCGGCTTGGAGCAGGAAGATAGGGCTCAGGGTGCTGTTGTCTGCATGATCTGCCGCTTTCAGAAGAGCAGAAGTTGCTTTATCGAGTTGGCCTAACTGAGCGTAGCAGTTACCAATGGCACCTTGAATGGCAGGAGCTACCATCTGGTCGTCTCCACTGAAACCGTCAAGTGCTTTGATGGCTTCTTCATATTTACCTAAATTCTGGTAGCAGATACCGGCGTATGCCTTTGCCAGATAGGCTGCTTTAGTACCGCTAAACTGATCGGCTACTTTCAGGAAACCGATAGAACCGATGCTATCACCGTTCAGTGCTTGTTCGTATGCACTTTGCTCAAAGTACTGTTCGCTTTTGAAAAGAGCAGCCTGTGCTTTTTCTTCACGAGGTTCTGCGTAGAAATTCTTGTAGAGGATTGCACCTGCTACGATTACGATTACGGCTACAACGGCGCCAATGATTGCTTTTTTGTTTTTAACAAGAAATGCTTCCGACTGTGTCAGTGCATCTTCCACATTCAGTTCGTTGTTGTGGTTCTTTTGTTCTGCCATTTTTATATGATTCTTTTTGTTATTTTTTCAACTGGATATTTTGGTCAGCAAAAGTAGTTTTTTTATATATATAAACGAAATTTAGAGGCATCTTTTTTTGTTTTGCGACCTAAAACCCCGAAAATCTTTCTACTTTTGTAACCAAACTCAATGTGCACACATGATACTGAAGCGTATATCTATACTGAACTATAAGAACCTGGAGCAGGTAGAACTGAATTTTTCGGCTAAACTGAATTGCTTTTTCGGGCAGAACGGGATGGGAAAAACCAATCTGCTCGATGCGGTCTACTTTCTGTCTTTTTGTAAAAGTGCAGGAAATCCGATCGATTCGCAGAATATTCGTCATGAACAGGACTTTTTTGTTATTCAAGGGTTCTATGAGGCGATGGACGGAACACCCGAAGAGATTTATTGCGGAATGAAGCGTAGGTCGAAAAAACAATTCAAACGTAATAAGAAAGAATATTCGCGCCTGTCGGATCACATCGGATTTATTCCTTTGGTGATGGTGTCGCCTGCCGACTCGGAATTGATAGCGGGGGGCAGTGACGAACGTCGCCGCTTTATGGATGTAGTCATTTCGCAGTATGATAAGGAGTATTTGGATGCTTTGATTCGCTACAATAAGGCATTGGTACAACGAAATACATTGTTGAAGAGTGAACAACCGATAGAAGAAGAGCTTTTTCTCGTTTGGGAAGAGATGATGGCACAGGCCGGTGAGGTGGTTTTCCGGAAACGGGAAGCATTTATCAGTGAGTTTATTCCTATATTTCAATCGTTCTACTCGTACATTTCGCAGGATAAGGAGCAAGTGGGACTGACTTATGAGTCGCACGCAAGAAATGCATCTCTGCTTGAAGTTCTGAAAGAAAGCCGGGTACGGGATAAGATTATGGGTTATTCGCTCCGGGGGATACATAAAGATGAACTCAACATGTTGTTGGGTGACTTTCCTATTAAGAGAGAAGGTTCACAAGGACAGAACAAGACGTACCTGGTTGCACTGAAGCTTGCGCAGTTTGATTTTTTGAAGCGTACGGGAAGTACGGTACCTCTGTTGCTGTTGGATGATATCTTTGACAAATTGGATGCTTCGCGCGTAGAACAGATTGTAAAGTTGGTGGCGGGTGACAATTTCGGGCAGATTTTCATAACGGATACGAATCGTGAACATTTGGACCGTATATTATATAAGGTGGGGAGTGACTATAAAATGTTTCGTGTGGAGAGCGGAGCTATCAATGAAATGGAGGAAAAAGAGAGATGAAACGAAACGATGCGGAACCGATTGGAAAACTGATTCAGAAATATCTGCGTCAGGAGAGCTTGGAGTCTCCACTGAATGAGCAACGCTTACTTGATTCGTGGGAGACGGTGCTGGGACCTACTATTATGTCGTACACAAGGGATTTGTATATTCGTAATCAGGTGTTGTATGTACACTTGACCTCTGCTGCCCTCCGTCAGGAGTTGATGATGGGGCGGGAACTTTTGGTCCGTAATTTGAATCAGAAGGTTGGGGCTACGGTGATTACCAATATTATTTTCCGTTAAACGACTATTCTTTTATAATAAATGAAGGCTTTGTTTGTATCAAACGGAGCCTTCATTCTTTATGAACAGAGTCTCTGTTCGAAGAGAACGGAGATTCTATCTACAACTAAAATGTGGTGCTCTCAGTATTTCAAGAATGGGATTGTATCTATGACGGGCATCTTCAGTGCATTCAGTTCCTGACAGGCACGATCGTAGTAAGTCGGATTTTCTAAATCAAGGTTATTGTGTGCGTCCAGTCCGATAATAGCCGTGCATCCTTCATTGGCTGCGATATGCCAGAATTGCGGGCAAGGATAAGTCGTTATTCCCCGTGCTTCATTGATGGCTACATAGCCGATATTATATTCCAAAGGGATGTGCAATCGGGCTGCTGCCCGACAGATATGGCGGCTGACACTGATACAATGTTTGTCAAATTCAGGGTAGGAACGCATAAAAAGATCCGGATGTGCCAGGTAGGCGAACAGTCCGCTTTCCATTCCTTCGATAGTGCTTTCTTCATAAAGGTCGAGCATATCCCGATTAGTGGTATGATGCCCGAAGTAGGGAAACTTTTCGTCAGTATGGTAATGGTGGTTTCCAAAGAGGATATAATCCAACCGGTACTCTTTGATGATTTCTTTCAGCCAGTGGATGTATTCGGGAAAGTATTCATACTCCAATCCGATTTTGATGCTGATTTGATTCCGGTATTTTTCTTTCAAGGCACGGATGCTTTCTATATATTCCGGTAAGTCCTCCGGGAGCATACGTATGTCCGATACAAAATCTGTGTGATACTTCCATGGGCCATGATCAGAAAAGCCCAATTCCTGAAAGCCACCTTTGATGGCACTGCGTACATAGTCTTCATCGTCTCCCACGGCGTGCATGCAGCGAGTGGTATGTGTGTGATAATTTGTTTTCATTGTGCTATAATAGTATCCATACGGAAGTCGAATGCTTCTGCAGGTACTTCTTCTATCAATTGAAACGGGAAACAAATGCCGACTTTGGGAGCCGGAATTTGAGGTAATAAACGGTCGTAATATCCTTTGCCGCGGCCTAAACGATGTCCGTACCGATCGAAAGCAACACCCGGAATCACAGCCAGATCTATTGTTTCGTAATCGGTGAATGGCGCTCCGGTTGGTTCGGCAATACCATACGAACCTATGGCGAGATCTTGGGGGCCTGTGTAAACGCGAAGTTCTAACTCGTCGCCTGTTACTACAGGCAATATGATTCTTTTCGACCGGCTCCACTTCTCAATGAAGGCGTGCGTCTGCACTTCATCCTTCATTGAGTGATAGAGCAATATAGTATGCCCTTTTTGAAATTCGGGGCATGCCTCAAGAGTTATCAATACCTTTTCCGACAACGATTTAAGCGTAGAGTCGGAGTATTTCTTCTTCTCCTGTGCTATCCACTTGCGCAGTTGTTTTTTTCTTTCCATCTTTCTTTTCCTCCTTTTGAGGTTCTACGCTGACGGGAGCCTTAGGGAATGCTTCTCCACTTTCGAGCAACTCGACGGCCTTCTTCACAGTCTGATCGCTTTGGTTGAGATATTGAATATAGGCTTCTTTTCCCAGCATATTATAGATGATATTTCCGTAAATGCTCTTTTCCAGTAATTTATATGATTTCTGAATCAGGATGTTTCTTCGTTTCACCCCTTTGCTGTCAGCGTAGCGTATGAACTGTTCGACCAGTCCCTGACGACGCAGATAGTTTAAGAGTGATTCTTCGTCTTCGTACTTCTTCAACTTATCGCGGTTATTATCCGTGTAATGGAAGGTGAATTGGATGGTAAGTCCTTTGCTCAGCACCTCGGTCAGATATGAAGTCACTCCCGTGGTGTCTTGTGGGACGAATACATCCGGCATGATACCTCCTCCTCCGTACACCGGACGTCCGAGGGCGGTAGAATAACGCAGGTTTTCATCGAGCTTGATACTATCTTTTGAGAAGTACTCTCCATGTTCATATCGTGTCAGCCAATCCATTTCGTAGTTGCGGTCTTTACCATTCTGATAAGGGCGTTGAATGCAGCGTCCGGATGGAGTATAATAGCGGGCAATGGTCAGCCGGATGGCTGATCCGTCACTGAAGTCGATAGGCTGTTGTACCAGGCCTTTACCGAACGAACGGCGACCCACTACCATACCTCGGTCATTATCCTGAATAGCACCGGTGAAAATTTCACTGGCCGAAGCCGAACCTTCGTCAATCAGCACGATAACGGGCATTTTCTGGCAACTGCCTGTTCCATTGGCAAATTCGTCGGCACGGGGATATTTGCGTCCTTCCGTATAGACTATCAGTTTACCTTCGGGCAAGAATTCGTTGACCATGCGCACTGCGGCTTCCATATATCCTCCTGTGTTGCCACGTAAATCGATGATCAGCCCTTTGCAGTTCTTATGATTCAGTAAAGCAATGGCATTCAGCAACTCCACATGTGTAGTACGTCCGAATTTACTAACCTGTATATAGCCAAAGTCATCTGTCAACATATAAGCTGCGTCGATGGTGTTTTGCGGAATGTCACCGCGTGTGATAGTGAAGTTCAAAAGATCTTTCTCCGTAGCGCGCTTCACGCCCAGTTTTACTTGAGTACCCTTCGGCCCTTTCAGAGTGCGCATGGCACGTTCGTTGGTCACTTTTTTCCCTACAAACAAACTGTCGTCTACCATCACGATACGGTCACCGGCCATTAATCCTACCTTTTCGGAAGGTCCTCCCTGAATGACACTGTTCACATGGATAGTGTCGTCCTGGATGGTAAACTGGATACCGATACCGCTGAAGCTGCCTTCCAGTTCCGATGTCACTTCTTCCAGGTTTTGTGCCGGAATGTAAGTAGAGTGGGGATCCAGCTCTGCCAGAATCTGTGGCATTGCCTTTTCCACAAGGTCGGCCATGTTGACGGTGTCCACATACTGGTCATCGACAATGCGCAGCAAAGCATTCAACTTGTTCGAAGAGCCGTTGATAATGCCGAGTCGGTTGCCGGCAAAGTGTTTGGCATAAAATGTACCTATCAGAATTCCGATTACCACACTGATAGCGATGATGACAGGGGTAAACCGTGAAGAGTTCTTTGTACTCATATCTTTTTATAGTTATTGGCTACGGACGACAAACTACCGGAGAGCTGCGTTGTAGTCAGTTGTTTATGTATGTTGTTTCATTTTTCACTCGTATCGACAAAAACGACCTCGATACCTGCACGTTTCAGTAACTCTATTCCGTCTTCCAGGCGATAGTGTTCAGAGTACACCACTCGCTTGATGCCTGCCTGTATAATCAGTTTGGCACATTCGATGCAAGGTGAAGCAGTGACATACATCGTAGCACCGTCACTACTGTTGTTGGAACGTGCTATCTTGGTGATGGCATTGGCTTCAGCATGCAGAACATAGGGCTTGGTGACGTTGTTATCATCTTCACAAACGTTCTCAAAGCCGGATGGTGTTCCGTTATATCCGTCTGAGATAATCATTTTGTCTTTGACAATCAGTGCTCCTACTTTACGGCGTTGGCAATAAGAGTTTTCCGACCAGATGGAAGCCATGCGGATATAACGCTTGTCCAAATCTGATTGTTTGCTGTTTGCTGTGTCCATACGCTGCTATATTATTTATTGTTGTCCTTATCAACATGAAATACCAGGCATAACTCTCTTCCTCCCTCATCCTTGTAATAGATAAAGAGGTTGTCGTAATTCCCTTTGTACGAAGTAGCCCTGTTGAGTCCTTCGACAAATTTGTTACTAAATCCTAACGGATCATTTTCAGACCCTTTTACGGAAGCTGAGAAAGCATTGCTTTCGCCATTGGCACTCCAGGTTCCGGTATAAGAATGTGACAAAAGCGTTCCGCTAAACTTTCCGCTGATGACATTGTCTGTAGTCTCCCCTTCGAATTTGATTGTGTATGCACCTTCTTTATTGATGTAATTCTTGATGGATTGTTCATATTTGTCTTTATCACCCCAGAAATCATAGGGTTTATGTTCGTTCTTTTTGGTAATATACGTCAGTTTCCATACTTTTCCGGTAAAGATACCGTTCACATCATCCGAATCGTTGCATCCGCTTACAAAAGGGAGCATCAAAAGTAATAATAATAAGTATTTATATTTCATTTTTTTCTATTTTTTTATTCCGTTTCTGATTAGTAATGCGTCAATCGTAGGTTCTTGTCCTCTGAAACGTTTGTAAAGTATCATCGGGTGCTCTGTTCCGCCTTTCGACAAGATGTTGTTACGGAAGGAATTGGCTACCTCTTCATTGAAGATTCCTTTTTGCTTGAACAGTGAGAATGCGTCCGCATCCAGAACTTCCGCCCACTTGTAGCTATAGTAACCTGCCGAATATCCTCCGGCAAAGATGTGTGAGAACTGGGTACTCATACAGGTTTCCAAAACTGTGGGCAATATCTGTGCTTGAGCCCATGCCTGACGTTCGTATGCCTTTACGTCCCCTTCGAAGGGGGTATTGCGGGTATACCAGGCCATATCCAACAGCCCGAAACTGACTTGGCGAAGACAGGCGTACGCAACATTGAAGTTTGATGCATCTACCAGCCGGCTGATCAATTCGTCAGGCAACGGTTCTCCGGTCTGATAATGATTGGCAAAGGTATGCAGGAATTCTTTTTCAATCCCGAAGTTCTCCATGATTTGGGACGGGAGCTCTACAAAGTCCCAGTATACATTCGTTCCGCTCAAGCTCTGATAAGTTGAGTTGGCAAACATCCCATGCAAGGCATGCCCGAATTCGTGGAGGAAGGTTTCCACCTCGTCATAAGTCAGCAGTGCCGGCTTGCTTTCTGTCGGTTTGGTGAAATTCATGACTACCGATACATGTGGACGGCTGTTTTCACCGGTATCTTCTATCCATTGTCCTTTGAATTCTGTCATCCAGGCACCGGAACGTTTACCTTCGCGCGGATGGAAATCCGTATACAGTACGGCGAGGAAACTTCCGTCTTTATCCAGCACTTCGTAAGCATCCACATCTTTGTGATATACCGGGATATCCGGGTTCTTATGAAACGTGATGCCATACAATTTGGTAGCCAGTCCGAAGACTCCCGCTTTCACTTTGCTCAGTTCGAAGTAGGGGCGGAGCATCTCTTCGTTAATATTGAACTGCCGGTCTTTCAGTTTGTTGGAGTAGTAGCTCCAATCCCAAGGCATCACTTCAAAAGCATCTCCTTGTTCTGTACGGGCTAATTCTTGTACAGCTTCGTACTCTTTATGGGCGGTGGGGGTATATGCATCCAGCAATTGGTTGAGCAGTTTATATACGGCATCACCGGTTTCGGCCATACGTTCTTTCAGTGTATATTCCGCATAATTGTCATAACCCAGTAATTGTGCGATTTCCATGTGGATATTGGCTATCTTTTTCACAATTTCCAGATTGTTATATTCGTTGTCGTGGGTACATTTTGTATTGTAAGCCATGTAAAGTTCACGACGTAAATCCCGGTTATCGGCATACGTCATAAAAGGAATATAACTGGGGGCATGCAATGTGAACACCCAGCCATTCACTCCTTTTTCCCGGGCTGTTTCTGCAGCGGCTTCGATGGCGCTTTCCGGCAGACCGGCCAACTGGGCTTCATCGGTCAGAGTCAACTGATAGTTATTGGTTTCTTTCAGGTTATTTTCACTGAAATCCAATGTCAGTTTACTAAGATTCTTTGTCAGCTCGCGATATTTCTCCTTGGCTTCTCCCTGCAGGTTGGCTCCGCGACGAATAAATCCGTTATAAGCGTTTTCCAGAAGCTTGGTTTGTTCCGGAGTCAGCTCTATGGAATCCTTTTGACCGTATACAACTTTGATACGTTCGAAGAGTTCCTGATTCAAGCTGATGTTATTGCTGTGTTCGCTTAACAAAGGAATCATCTCCTGGGCAATCTTCTGCAGGTCATCATTGGTTTCAGCACTGCGCAAATTGCCGAATACGGTGGTAACCCGATCGAGTAACTCTCCTGATTTTTCATAAGCAAGAATTGTGTTAGCGAATGTGGGAGCCTCCGGGTTGTTGACGATGGCATCTATTTCTGCTGCCTGGCGACTGATACCTTCACGAATGGCGGGTTCGTAATGTTCATTTTTTATTTTGTCAAAAGGAACAGTGCCATACGGAGTTGTATATTTCTCAAAAAATGGATTTTGTGCATTTGCTATATTTGTCATATTCAGTAATATCAATGTTACATTTACAAAATTACAAATTTCACCACAGAGTATCACAGACTTCCGTACAGTTTTCTTCTTATTTAACGTGTCTCACTACTGTTTTTACTACCATTTATTTGATTCTGTTGTGATTCGGGACTATAGGGCTTGGGAGAGGAAAATAAAAAAAGCTGTTCCGGGGAAACCGGAACAGCTTTTCGTATATTGTATCTTAGCTTGATTATTTAGCAGCGATAACGCGAGCCATTTCACAAACTTTGTTTGAGTAACCCCATTCGTTGTCATACCAAGAAACAACTTTAGCGAAGTTAGAATCCAAAGAAATACCTGCTTTAGAGTCGTAGATTGAAGTGTTAGCGCAACCACGGAAGTCAGTTGAAACAACTGCATCTTCAGTGTAGCCCAGGATACCTTTCAATTCGCCTTCTGAAGCTTCCTTCATAGCAGCGTTGATTTCAGCCATTGTAGCAGCTTTTTCCAGAACAACTGTCAGGTCAACTACAGAAACGTCAGAAGTCGGAACGCGGAATGCCATACCAGTCAGTTTACCGTTCAATACCGGCAATACTTTACCTACAGCTTTAGCAGCACCTGTAGAAGACGGGATGATGTTTTCCAAGATACCACGACCACCTCTCCAATCTTTCTTAGAAGGACCGTCTACTGTTTTCTGAGTAGCAGTAGCAGCGTGAACTGTAGTCATCAAACCTTTAACGATACCGAACTTGTCGTTCAATACTTTAGCGATAGGAGCCAAGCAGTTAGTAGTACAAGAAGCGTTAGAAATGATGTCCTGTCCTGCGTATGAAGTGTGGTTAACACCATATACGAACATAGGAGTAGAGTCTTTAGAAGGAGCAGACATGATAACTTTCTTAGCACCAGCCTGGATATGTTTGCGAGCTGTTTCGTCAGTCAAGAAGAAACCTGTTGATTCAACTACAACGTCAGCATCAACTTCGTTCCATTTCAAGTTAGCAGGATCCATCTCTGCAGTCAGACGGATTTTATTTCCGTTTACAATCAGAGCACCGTCTTCTACAGCAACTTCGCCTTCGAAACGACCGTGTACTGAATCATATTTCAGCATGTATGCCAAGTATTCAGCATCCAACAAGTCGTTAATACCTACGATCTGAATGTCGTTACCAAAGTTCTTAACTGCTGCACGGAATACCATACGTCCGATACGGCCAAAACCGTTAATACCTACTTTAATCATTTTGTTTAAACTTTTAAGGGTTTTATAATATTTGTTCAAATACTTTTCTAAATTCGCATTTGTTTCATTAGAATGCGGTGCAAAAGTAAGAAAATGTTTTTATATTCGCATATTAAATTCATATTAAATATAAAAAAAGATGGGAAAAAGTACTTTTTTACAAGACTTTAAAGCTTTCGCCATGAAAGGAAACGTGGTAGATATGGCTGTCGGTGTGATTATTGGTGGTGCCTTTGGCAAAATCGTTTCGTCGGTTGTAGCCGATATCATTATGCCACCTTTGGGGTTACTCATTGGGGGAGTGAACTTTACGGACTTGAAATGGGTAATGAAAGCTGCGGAATATGGGGCTGACGGAAAAGAGACGGCCGCTGCTGTGACATTGAATTACGGCAACTTTCTGCAGGCGACTTTCGATTTTCTTATCATTGCTTTTTCTATATTCTTATTTATTAAACTGATTACAAAGTTGACTCAGAAGAAAGCTGAGGCACCTGCTGCGCCGCCCGCACCTCCTGCACCTACAAAAGAAGAGATATTGTTGACTGAAATACGTGATTTATTGAAAGAAAAGCAGTAATTTTGCGCCAAATTCATAACATATCTATATATGCAAGAGAAAATTATAATACTTGATTTCGGTTCACAGACCACGCAGCTTATCGGTCGCCGGGTGCGTGAGTTGGATACGTATTGCGAGATTGTCCCCTATAACAAGTTTCCCAAAGGCGATGAAACCGTCAAGGGAGTGATTCTGTCGGGAAGCCCCTTCTCCGTATATGACGAAAGTGCGTTCAAGGTCGATTTGAGCGAAATCAGAGGTAAATACCCCATCTTGGGCATCTGCTATGGTGCACAGTTTATGGCGTATACCAATGGTGGCAAAGTAGAACCGGCAGGTACCCGTGAGTATGGACGTGCTCACCTGACTTCTTTCTGCAAGGACAATGTTTTGTTCAAAGGTGTGAGAGAGGGTACGCAGGTATGGATGAGCCACGGTGATACCATTACTGCTATCCCTGAGAATTTTAAAACCATTGCATCGACAGACAAAGTGGCTATTGCCGCCTATCAGGTAGAGGGCGAACAGGTATGGGGAGTACAGTTCCATCCGGAAGTTTTCCACAGTGAAGACGGTACGCAGATGCTTCGCAATTTCGTTGTCGATGTATGTGGCTGTAAACAGGACTGGAGTCCGGCGTCATTCATCGAGAGCACGGTTGCCGAATTGAAAGCTCAGCTGGGTGATGACAAGGTTGTACTGGGATTAAGCGGAGGAGTTGACTCTTCTGTAGCCGCCGTTTTGCTGAACAGGGCTATTGGCAAGAATTTGACTTGTATTTTCGTTGACCACGGTATGCTTCGCAAGAACGAGTTTAAGAACGTGATGCACGATTACGAATGCCTTGGCTTGAACGTGATTGGTGTGGATGCCAGTGAGAAGTTCTTCTCTGAACTGGAAGGCGTCACCGAACCTGAACGTAAACGTAAAATTATAGGTAAAGGATTTATTGACGTATTCGATGAAGAAGCACATAAACTGAAAGATGTGAAATGGCTGGCTCAGGGTACGATTTATCCGGACTGTATCGAGTCGCTTTCTATCACCGGTACTGTTATCAAGAGTCACCACAATGTGGGAGGACTTCCTGAAAAGATGAATCTAAAACTTTGTGAACCGCTTCGCCTGTTGTTTAAGGACGAGGTTCGTCGTGTAGGTAGAGAGTTAGGTATGCCCGAGCACTTGATTACCCGTCATCCTTTCCCCGGGCCGGGACTTGCTGTTCGTATCTTAGGTGATATTACTCCTGAGAAGGTTCGTATCTTGCAAGATGCCGATGATATCTTTATTCAGGGTTTGCGCGATTGGGGATTGTACGATCAGGTGTGGCAGGCAGGTGTTATCTTGCTTCCTGTTCAATCGGTAGGCGTAATGGGAGACGAACGTACTTACGAACGTGCCGTTGCTTTGCGTGCCGTGACTTCAACGGATGCTATGACAGCTGACTGGGCGCATTTGCCTTATGAATTCCTTGGTAAAGTGTCGAATGATATTATAAATAAGGTAAAAGGTGTGAACCGTGTGACCTATGATATCAGTTCGAAGCCACCTGCAACTATCGAATGGGAATAAAATCCTGTGATTGACTTTTAGCGATATTTTATATTGATATTTGAAATCAGCATTTTAAGTAAATAATTGCTTAATCTGCTGATTTCTTTTTATGATATCGGTTGAAGTCATTTATTCCGATTTACGATAGAAAATTTAGTTGTTGAAATAGCAAATATCTCTTTCATTAACGTATATGTATTATTGGGGGAGAAACTGGAACTTTCCTTTGATATCTCGTTAGAAACCAAGATATTGTGGCCTTCCCTTCTTCCTTCGGTCAATGCTTGTTTTAATTCTATGTTAAAGCAAGTGTTCTGTATTTAAATAACAAGCCCTTTCGATGTAAAAAACTTGTTCTTTATCAGGAGATAAAGGAAGGTCTCACAGATAGTGTTAACAATGTTAATAAGGAGAAGTGTCCGGTTGAGGACCATGTGCAAAGGATAGTCTTCCGTTTTTGAGTAAAATAGAAAAGGGAGATCCTCACGGACTTCCCTTCCCTTTTCCTTTTTTAAACCTTATGTAGTTGCTATAAATCTCTTACCACAACACCCTATTATACTAAAAATCAATACTTAGTAAAAAATTATATTGTTTTTGTATTTAGTTCCTATCGAAAACACTATTCCAATGCTTTACCGGCAGTCATCGGCCAGTAAGGATTCTGATACAACTGAGTTGTGTTGATATCTTCCGGATTGGTAGCGGTCAAAGACATATCTTCTATGCCGATCGGATCCAGATAAAATGCTTTACGCCAAGTCAGACCGTCATATAATTCATTATTGATTGAGGTTCTGCGAAGTGGGCGTAAGTATTTGCTGTCGCTTTTGGGCGAAACGTTTGCATCAAGGGTACCATCGTCCTTAATGTCCTTGTGATCTTTATAAGCGGCATCCCAGAAGTTGATACCTTCAATGATATAGGGTTTGGTCAGCAATTGATCCCAGGAACGCCATCTCTTCAGGTCGTCCCAGCGCATACCTTCACCGATGAATTCACAACGGCGTTCGCGACGGATATTATAGAGGGTAACATCCACCATTTTGCTGCCCGAGTAAACGGCTAAGTCATTTTCTTTGCTCAAGTCGGTTGCTGCAATAGTCTTGGCATAATCGTCGTCAACACCGGCGCGTGTGCGGAGTGCTTTCCAATACTTTTGTGCCTTGGCATCCAGTGAACCGGTTTTCTCGTAGCAGGCTTCCATGTAATTGAGGTTAGCTTCTGCAGAACGGAAGACAACACAAGCATTGGTCCCCAGCAGTTCGTCACCCTTAGTCTGTGCGTAATCGTAAGTGTGAGCTTTACGTGGGCGGTATCCTGTAAGGTCTTGAGTCTGTTTCTGTTCGGAGATGATATTCGGAACTCCGAAAAGCAGTGTTGTGCCGGCTGCTGCTACAGCCGGGTTTTTGGTATCACTGTGCAATACATCTTTTTCACCCCATACAAACAGTTGCAGACGTTCGTCGCGATTTTCTTTTTCATCCGAGATAGATACATCGCCGTGATATTCGTCGCCTGCAGCATAAATAGGCAAACCGCTTTTCATCAAGAAAGTAGTAATAAATCCGCGAGTCAATCCGGTACGGTCACCGTTCTGCAGACGTGCAGGCGCACAATGTGAAACATTTAATGATTTGTCATACTGTTTCCACAACAACACCTCGCTATAACCGGAAGCATCCGGTGTGCTGAACATTTCGTAATACGGGTTCCAATTATAGATTTGTCCATACTCCGGATTTAGCACGTGTGAGTTTTCGGTCAGCGTGCAGTGGTCGGCTACGGCTGCTGCTGCATTCATGGCTTCGGTCAGGAAGAAGTCTATCTCACCGTCAATGTTGAACGTTTTGCCGCTGTTGTAAGACATTTTAGCACCCGGCCAACTTTCATCTCCCGGCACACGTCCGGTTCCCCGATGATATTTCTCGAAAGTAGCTTCGAACAGGGCTACTCTTGATTTATAGAGTTGAGCCACCTGCTTGTTGATACGCTGGTTGTTTTGGAAACCCTGGTCGTGCATACGGTTGATAGCTTCATCCAAATCTTTCAGAATCTGGCGGGCTACTTCATTGCGCGGAGCACGTGTACTATACTCCAATAAAATCTCTTCCTGATCGGGGAGAACTTTATCTACGATAGGATAGTCGCCATATTTCACCAATGCTTTATAGTAGGCCATGGCACGGAAGAAGTAAGCTTCGCCGATGTAGTGTTTCAGGTCCTCAACCGATCCTTGAATCGATCCTTCTTTTTCTTTGGGGAGTACTTGTTCAAGCAGGTAATTCCATGTACGGATCCGGTTTAATGGAGCTTGAATCGACTTCCCGCTTCCTACCTGCCAGTTACCGGCAAAATAATCCAGGCTACTGTCGTCTGCCAACAGGTTGTCTGTGTTGGCATCGTTGCGTTGCATGCCTGAGTTCCAAGCCTGTTGGTGATATAGCTTATAATTTCTGGAGTCGTCCAGATAGTCGTTGTAGTAGTTATTGAGGTAGTTTGCTACCTGGTCTACTGTACTGAAGTACTTCTCAGGAGTTACCTGGCTGATAGGTGACCGGTCGAGAAAATCCTCGCACGAAGTTATCGCCAATCCGCCCATTGCTATCAATGAGCAGAAGTATATATGTTTTAATTTTAGTCTCATAGTTCATTCAATGAATTAGAAGTTAACGTTTAAGCCGATTGAAATAGTTCTCTGCAACGGATATAGTTTACCCGGTCCCCAGTCTCCACCCAGTGTTTCCGGGTCGAATATATCACTGATGCCTGAGATTGTCAGCAAGTTGTCTCCTGATACATAAACACGTACCGATTCCATGGCGGCTTTCTTGGTCCATGCTTTGGGAAGAGTGTAACCTATTTGTGCATTCTTCAGGCGGCAGTAGGCTGCATTTTGCAAGTAACCGCTTTGCGTTTTTTGGTTTTTATTGCTGCTGAAGTATGGTTTCGGATAGTAGGCATTGGTGTTTGCTCCCAATGGGTCGCCTTCAGGACGCCAATAGTCGAGGTGTTCCTTGAATACGCATGATTGCCACATACCTCCGTTGGCTCCCCAGAAATACGGACCGTCCAACATGTAATCCCTTTTCATCACTCCCTGAATGAAGAGTGAGAAGTCGAGTCCTTTCCAGGAACCGTCCAATGTCAGACCGAAGTTGTAACGCGGAGTGCTGTTACCGATAATCTTTAAATCGCCATGGTCGTTTACTGTATTGGCACCGCTGTTCACACCGTCTTTTCCGTCAATATTGGCATACATGATATCACCGGCACCCCAGGCTGATCCCCAGTTCGGTTTTCCTCCGTTGGCTAAGTGCTTGTCCATCTCTTCTTGGGTTTGTGCAATTCCGATGGTTTTATATCCCCAAATCTCACCTATGGTTTTTCCTGTATAGTACTTTTCGCCCAAAGACAAGGTTTTATTCGGGTATTCCAATATTTTCTGCATATTGTCAGACATGACGAGGCGGACACCGTAATTGAACTGCTGAATGCGGTCTCTCCATGAAAGCTCTAATTCCCAACCATACGATTTCATATCGCAGTTGTTGATTTGTGGAGCGCTGGCACCCAATACGGAGGGCAGTGTAGGAGCCGGACCGATCATGTCGTATGTATAGCGGTTGTAGTAATCGAATGAACCAGTCAGACGGTTGTCAAACAATCCCCAGTCGATACCCACGTTCCATGATTCGATGGTTTCCCAGGTCATCAAACTGCTGACGATACCCGGCAGACCGGCTACATTCTGTTTTTTGCCGTTGATCAACCATCCCGAGGAAGCACTGCCTGTAGGCATGTTTTGGTAGAATGGATACCAAGCGTTCGTTTCACTGGTATTGTTATTACCGAGCTGTCCCCACGAACCTCTCAGTTTTAAAGTTCCTACCACTTGAGTCAGTGGTTCAAAGAATGCTTCGCGTGAGATGTTCCATCCTGCGGAGAATGATGGGAAAAGCCCCCAGCGTTTGTCACCGATAAATCGGGAAGAACCGTCGTAGCGAAGGTTGGCCTCAAGCATGTAGCGTTCTTTATAGTTATAATTTAAACGTCCGAAGAAACCGGCGATTGCTTTTTCACTGGCCCATGAACTGGCTTTTTTATTGTCTTGTGTCAATCCCAAAGACGGTACTTCAGGACTGATCAGGTCTGTACCGAACCCAGTCAGCCCGCTTGGGCGGTAAAGCTCACCATTGAAACCGACCATTATCTTAAAGTTGTGATCACCGAAGGTCTTGGCGAAGTCCGTATAAATATTGGTAGAAAAGTAGTCTTCACTTTCACGTGAGTCTTGTACTTCGGAATAACCGGCTGCATTATCGCCCCATCCTAATAAATAGGGTTGATTGTCGGCATCATAAGCGTAAATAGGAAGCACAGCCCATGATTGTTTGCGTGTATAGGTACGCATACTGCCTTCTGCTACGATACGCCAGTCTTTTATGGGTTCGAAGATGGCCTGCAATTGTTGGGTATACCAGTTTTTCTGGCTGGTTTGTTTACCACCGTCTTCCATTTCGATTATTTCCATTTTCTGCTGATAATGTCCGTTCGGATCTCTTACCGGACAAGTCGGCCAACGGCGGGCGATATTATGGAAGAACAGACCGGTCATGTAAGTCGGACGGTCGTAATCTTCGCGTGTCCACTTGCTGGTGTAGTTCAAAGTAACCCAGTCGGTTAACTTTGCAGAAATTTTTGCGTTCATGGTGTAACGGTTGAACTGATCTTCACCGTGTCTTAGTAGACCTTTCTGGTCAAGAAAACTGCCACTGATCATATAAGTGAGTTTGTCTGTACCGCCGCTGATATTCAGATTGTGCTCTGTTGAGGGTACCCAATTTTTATAGAACTCTTTAAACCAGTCTGTGTTGGCGAAGGAACCTGTATAGTTTTGCCATTTTCCGTCATTACCGGCCTTCGCTCCATAGTATTCAGGAGTGTTCGGATCGGTGTATTTCCCTGTCTGATAGTTTTTAATACGCTCCAAGGCCGCTTCGTCAAATACCAAACCTCCTCCATCGTTTGTGTTAGCACGGTTGAAGTATTGTGCGAAGGTATAAGAATCCACCATATCCGGAATCTGAATTGCATCGGAGAAACGTACGTTACCCGAGTAATTCACACGAGTCTTACCGGATTTACCGCTCTTGGTTGTAATCATGATTACACCGAAAGAAGCACGTGCACCGTAAATAGAAGAAGAGGCGGCATCTTTTAATACTGAAATGTTTTCGATGTCATTCGGGTTCACTGTGTTCATGTCACCTTCGATGCCGTCGATCAATACCAACGGGCTTCCGCTCGAACCTTCGCCGATGGTACCGGCACCGCGGATATTGATACTGAGACTACTGTCCAGTGCGCCACCGCTATTACCTACTGACATATTCAATCCCGGAACCACACCTTGAAGGGCTTGTGATACGTTTTGTACCGGACGAGATTCGATTACTTTTGAGTCCACCATGCTGACAGAACCGGTTACATTCACCTTTTTCTGTGAGCCGTAACCTACTACTACGACTTCGTCCAACTGTTGAGAATCCTCTTTCAACGTCACACTGATAGGCTCGCTACTTGCTTTCACCGTAACGGTTTTGTATCCGATAAATGAAATTTGGATGGCGCCTCCTAGAGGGGCTTCGACCGAGAATTTTCCTTCCAGGTCGGTAATGGTACCTGTGTTGTTTGCGAGAACTTTTACGGCTACACCGATCATCGGTTCTCCGGTTTCATCTACTACAGTACCTTTTACTTTTACTTTAGCTTGTTGTACAGCTTCAATCGCGTGTTCTTCGTTAGTATCAGCCGTGGCTTGCTGAGGTGTTGCACACCAAAGCATGATAGAAGCGGCAATTGCCATTTTTAGGCGACTTGTTTCCCGAAGTCGTATCAGGCTTGGAAACAGGTTGGTTTTTTCTTTCATACACTAAATTGTTCGGTTAAACATAAATTTGAATAGTTTGTTTTTTGAGATTTTTCCGGTAAAGATTTATCTTGCCGGAAGTGATGTTTAAGTGTCTTTTTTGTTTCTACTCCATAAGCTTGTCTGATTAGGGTTATCTTATAATATCGTTTTTGTCTTGTCTGAGATGTGCTGATGGTACGGAGTTATGACTATTATAAAGTACTCCAGGTACTTATTTTTGAGTAGATATATGAGAATAGCTATATAAGGGGAAAAGAGAGATAAAGGTAGTAATGCTTTTACTACCTACCCTTTATGTAGGAAATATGTGTATCAGATCTCCCCCTTATATTGTATGTTTATGACTGGAAATGGCCTTTTGTGTTCTACTTGAAGTCTACTTGGATTTAACGAAAAGACAAGAATAGCTATGGATGATGGAACGTATTTTAGTATTTATGCAAAAAAAATCACTTAATTTTATGGTTTATTAAAATGAATGTTTACCTTTGTCGTAAGTATAGCTGATGAATTATGACTATACTGCTTAAGTTAACTTAATATTAGTAAATAAAAAGTTGCTTTGATTATTTCAGAATAAGTACCTGGAGAACTTGGCCTTTTTATGTATTTCCCTATAACATCATTTCTCCCTTTTTCTTATTATACCTACGTTGCCGATTGGCTTGATAATTGGTGATGTTTTCGTCTTGATTGACTTTAAGATATCGATAAGTGTCTACTGCAAAGGCATGTATACCGGAAAAGTATGAAAGGGCAAGACTTTCCATATCATTTCAATAGCGATAATGAATGCAAAAAAAAGGTATCCTCACGGACACCCTTTTTCAATTTTCCTTTTTTAAACCTTATGTAGTTGCTATAAATCTCTTACCACAACCTCCTTATTATTATACTAAAAATCAATATTTATATATTTGATATAATTATTCTATAGCTGCTGTGTTTCTTTCTTCAGGCCAGTATGGGTTCTGATAGATAACCGATGAAGCTATTTCGCCTGACGGTGATAATAATTCGATCTGTCGGATAGGTACGGGATAGAGATAATGCGCTTTAGCCCAAGTATAACCGTCATAGATTTCATTATTCTTTTGTACAACAGAATAAGGACGTAAATAGTTGGATAATTTTCTGGATGAAACATTTGCCATAGCGTTGTCCGGGCCTTCGATATATTCGAACTTGGCATCTTCTCCTTCATAACGTTTGTAAGCGTCACTTCCCCAGAAGTTAAATCCTTCGGGAATAAATCGTTCGACCAACAGTCTGTCTAATGATCTCCAACGAATCAGGTCATCCATACGCATGCCTTCGCCAATGAATTCGCAACGACGTTCGCGGCGGATATTGAAAAGTGTCACATCGATCATTTCATTCTCGCCTTTGTATTTAGCCAAATCATTTTCTTTGCTCAAGTCTGTTGCGGCAATGGTTTTAGTGAAGTCCGGATCAACTCCTGCACGTATGCGTACAGCTCTCCAATATTCGGCAGCTTTTCCCGTAACATTCCCGTTATTCTTCATGCAGGCAGCTTCCATATAGTTTAGATAAGCTTCTACTGCACGGAAAATCACACAACCGGTTGTAGACTGAGCCTGTCCCGAAACATATTGTTTCTGGTCGTAAGAGAGACATTTACGAATACGATATCCTGTTAAGTCTTTGATTTCCGATTCGGCTACGATTATATTGGGGTAGTTTGCGTCCTGATATGTTTTCATGGCATTGGTTGCAGCGTTGGATACGGCCGGTATCATATCTTCCTCACCAAATAAGAAGAGTTGCAGACGTTCGTCGCGGTTGGCTTTTTCATCCATTACCCGTTCGTCACCTTTAAAAGGATATGCGGCTGTGGCTGCATACCAAGGCATACCGTCTTTCATCAGGAAAGATTGTACATAGTTGTGCAACATACCGTTGTTGCCTCCCGAAGCTACATAAGCTGTAGCGCCGTGTGCGATGGTAAAGTCACCGGAGTAATAATCACGCCAGAAGAGCACTTCTTCAAATCCACTCATGTCTTCGGCTGAAAACATATCGAAATAATCATTCCATCCCGAAATGTCGTTGTCATTTGCCGGATTGAACACACCGCTGTTAGGTGTCAGCTTAATGACATCGGCTACTTGTTCTGCTGCGGACATCGCCTGGTCCAGAAAGAAGTTTATTTCGGTATTGGCATCATACTTATAATCAGGATGCACTCGCTTACCCGGCCAGTTGGCATCACCCGGTACACGTCCCGTACCCTGATGATATTTCTCGAAAGTAGCTTCGTAGAGTGCTACACGTGATTTGATTAACAAAGCACATTGCTTGTTCAAGCGGTTGTTGCCGGCAAAACCATGGTCGTGCATGTACTCGGCGGCCTTGTCAAGATCTTCAAGAATGAAACGCGCCACCTTGTTACGTGGTTGTCGTACACCTTTTTCTATCAATATTTCCGCATTATCCGGTAATACTTCTGTGATAATCGGATAGTCTCCATACATCCTCAGCTTCTGGAAATATTTCCAGGCACGGATAAAGTACATTTCACCGATATAATGCTTCACATCGTCAGCGTTACCTGATATCTCTCCTGCCTCATATTTGGGGAGTACTTTTTCAAAGAAGTAATTGCAATAACGAAAAAAGGAGAAATCCCAGTTGTCATTGGCTGCTTCTGTCTTCCAAACATCCTTGGTGTAGTAATTCTGGAGTCCGCTACCGCTGCTGCCGCCTGAAACCATATTGTCGGTAGCACCGTCATTGTTTACAGTACCCGCACTAAATCCGCTATGAGTAGAGAACAGATTCTGATATTTTGAAATACTATAAGCTGCCAAGTGATCTGCATTCTGGAAATACGATTCCGGTGTTACCTGATCCAGCGGCTCCCTGTCTAGGAAGTCGTTACATGATGGGAAAAGTAATACTCCCCCTGTCAGTACACATAATTGTATGATTCTATTTTTTAGTTTCATAATGATTCGTTTTTTAGAAATTTACGGTTAAACCAATTGCAATTACTTTCTGTAACGGATATACTTTACCCGGATCGGTCCATTGGGTTCCCAGGTTTTCGGGGTCGAATACTCCGGTGATGTCTGATACAGTCAGCAGGTTGTCGCCCGATACATAAACACGTACTGATTCCATTCCTGCTTTCTTTGTCCATACTTTGGGTAATGTATATCCGATCTGGATGTTTTTCAAGCGCCAATACGAAGCATCTTGCAAGTAACGTGTCTGACGTTGCTGGTTTTTCGATGTACCGCGGATGACACGTGCGAAGTACGAATTGGTGTTAGCTCCCAAGGGATCACCTTCCGGACGCCAGAAATCCCAATGTTCTTTAAATCCGGCGGAAGCCCATTCGCCACCTCCGGAGAATCCCCAGAAGTACGGGCCGTTCAGCCAATAATCACGTTTGCCGATACCTTGTACAAAGGCACGGAAGTCTAAACCTTTCCAAGCAGCATCTATCGTGATACCATAGTTGAAGCGAGGGGTGTTGTTTCCGATAATCTGCCAGTCGCCCGAATCACCTACTTTGTAGTTACCTTGGTCCACTGAGCCGCTATTGTCGAGATCGGCATACATGATGTCACCTGCTGCCCATTTCTGCCCCATCGGCTGCTTGGCATTGGCAAGATGTTGGTTCATTTCTTCATCGCTTTGTGCGATTCCAATTGTTTTGTATCCCCATATCTCTCCTAGCTTCTGTCCTTCATAATAAGGATTACTAAGACTCTTGTCGGGATTGTTGTATTTCAGAATCTTTTGTTGTGCATCCGAGAGGACAAATTTCACTCCATAAGAGAAGTTTTTGATTCTGTCTCTCCAGCCGATTTCCAACTCGAAACCATACGATTTCATGTCGGCATTATTGATTTTAGGAACACCTGTACCCAGAATAGATGGGAGTTCCGGAGCGGTGGCAATCATGTCGTATGTGTAACGTACGAAATAGTCGAATGAACCGGTCAGACGGTTGTTGAATAATCCCCAGTCCAGACCGGCATCCCATGTTTCGATGGTTTCCCAGGTCTTTTCGCTACTGACGATACCCGGATTGCTGGCATAATTCTGGCGTACACCGTTTACTAACCATCCGTAGTTCTGTCCTTGCGGTAAAGTCTGGTAGAAAGGATACCAGGCTTCATTGGTGTTGGTGTTACCCAACTGTCCCCACGATGCTCTCAGTTTCAGTGTACCAATTTTCAACTTGTTGGCGGTTTCTTCGAAAAATGCTTCACGGGCGATGTTCCAACCACCTGAGAATGACGGGAAGAATCCCCAACGTTTGTCGCCGATAAAGCGTGAAGAACCATCGTAGCGTCCGTTGGCTTCCAGCATGTAGCGGTCTTTGTAGTTCCAGTTTAAACGGGCAAAGAAACCGGCCACTGAGGTATGTCTGTATCCACCTGCTACACTGGGTTCACCTACTGCGGTATTAATTGTCGGTACGGATGGAGTAATCAAGGTTGATTTGTCCGCACTTACACTGCGGTCCTTGTACAGCTCGGCGTTGAAACCTACCATTGCCTTGAAATAGTGCCCGTTATCCAGTTGCTTGAAGTAATCCGAATAGATATTGGTAGAATAGTAATTCTCTTTATAAGCATATTCAGACACTTTTGAACCGCCTACCGGATAGCTGCCTACACCTGCATCCCATGTCATACCTACCGGATTACCGTCTACATCGTGCTGATAAACAGGCAGTACTTCCCAATGTTGGTTATTGGCGGTCACACGCAAACTTCCTTCTACATAAATTTTCCAGTTCTTGATTGGTTCGAAGGTCAGTTGCAGCTGTTGTGTGAAGAGGTCCTTCTGGTTGATTTGTCTGCCTCCGTCTTCCAGCTGGATCAGTTCGGATGGTTCGGTCAGGTATCCGTTATCGTCATAGACAGGTACAGTCGGCCAGCGGCGTGCCACATTGTGGAAGAACAATCCCGTCAGGTAACTTGGACGATCATAATCTTCACGTGTCCATTTGGTTGAATATCCCAATGTAAACCAGTCTGTGATGTTACTTGTGATTCGACCATTTAAAGTGTAGCGCTGGAAGGTATCTTTGCCATGGCGGATCAAACCTTTCTGATCGAGAAAGCTTCCACTGACAATATATTGAGTTTTATCTGTGCCACCACTGATGCTAAGATTGTGATCCATGGAAGGAACCCAATCTTCATACACTTCCTTAAACCAGTCGGTATTTGCATTCGATCCCGTATAGTAGTTCCATCGGCGTGATTGTTCGTTAAAGGTAGCTGATGATTTTAAGGTACCATCCTGGTATGCTTTGATGCGTTCCAGTTGCTCTTTACTGAAAACAGTACCACCATTATCATTTGCCGCTGCACGGTTAAAGTATTGTGCGAAAGTATAAGAATCCAGCATTTCAGGAATATTAGTCGCATCAGAGAAGCGCACATTACCCGAATAGGTCACTCTGGGTTTTCCCGATTGTCCGCTTTTGGTTTTTACCAAAACCACACCGAATGCGGCACGTGCACCATAAATAGAAGCTGATGCAGCATCTTTCAGTACCGATACCGATTCAATATCATTGGGGTTTACTGTATTCAGGCTGCCCTCGATGCCATCGATCAATACCAATGGAGACGATCCGGAGCCGTCGCCGATGGTACCTGTACCACGAATATTAATACTCATCTCACTATCCAGTGAACCACCACCGTTGTTGACGGAGAGGTTCAAACCCGGTACCACACCTTGTAAAGCTTGCGATACATTTTGTACCGGACGAGCTTCAAGTACTTCGGAATTGACCATGCCTACGGCACCGGTGACATTAACCTTTTTCTGTGAGCCATAACCAACTACCACTACCTCATCTATCATTTCACTATCTTCTTTTAAGACAATGTGCATTGGGGTTGATTCGGCTTTTACAATGACGGTTTTATATCCCACATAGGATATTTCAAGTGTAGCACCTTTGGCTACATCGATGGAGAATTTACCATCTAAATTGGTGATTGTTCCATTAGGCGCGTCTTTTACTTTTACAGAAACGCCGATTAGAGGTTCGCCGGTCTGATCTACTACAGTACCGTTCGCTTTTACCTTTTGCTGCTGAATACTGGCAACTTCGTGTTTTTCATACGTATCTGCAACTGCTTGTTGGGGTGCCATACACCATAGCATGATAGATGCAGCAATTGCCATTTTTAGGCGATTGGTTTCCCGAAACCGTATAAGGCTTGGAAACAGGTTGATTTTTTTTGTCATACACTAAATTGTTCGGTTAAACTTCATTTTGAATAGTTTGTTTCTTAGGTTTCCCGGAAAAATGGTTTTCCGGAGTTTGTGTGAGGTCATTTCTCTGTTTTTTATCTCATAAGCTTTTTAAATTAGGGTTATTCTATTTATTGTGTTTTATGATCTATCTTTACATTGTTGCTTCAGGCTTAGTTCTGTTGTTACTTAATTTATTA
>ENA-UOJM01000108-UOJM01000108.1-human-gut-metagenome-genome-assembly--contig:-P116-NODE-108-length-129860-cov-16.205293_pt1 | contig 129860 bp, 119 predicted proteins | sample MGYA00242349_ERZ723896 | MGnify/ENA metagenome assembly ERZ723896 | reverse complement strand
GGAACGACGATCTTCTCCACGGACAGAAGGAGGATTTAGCCCCATGCCTGAGTCTATGACTCCGTTGATCATACTCGGCGTGGTGGGTGCATTGTTCATTCTTCTGCTTTCGCTTCTTACCAACAACTACTCCTTAAACAACATCAAGTCTAAAACCGTTGGCGACGGCCAGTACGGAACCGCGCGTTGGGCAACGGATCAGGAGATCCGAAAAGCCTACGTCACGGTTCCCTTTGACGTTGCATCATGGCGTGCCGGGAAGAAGCGCCCAACCGTGCAGGGACTGGTTCTCGGCAGTGCACAGCGCGGCAAACGACTGGAGGCGTTGGTGGATCGTGACGATGTGCATTGCCTCATGATCGGCGCATCCGGCGTCGGCAAGACAGCATTCTTTCTGTATCCCAACATCGAATTTGCCTGCGCTTGCGGCATGAGTTTCCTGATTTTGGATACCAAGGGCGACCTCGCGCGCAACTGCGGAAGGATCGCGCAGAAGTACTATGGCTATCGCGTATCAGTGGTCGACCTGCGCAACCCGATCCGCTCGGATGGAAACAATCTGATGACGTTGGTCAACCGCTACATGGACGTGGCCCGTGAGCATCCGGACAACCTTGCGGCGCGGGCGAATGCGGAAAAGTACGCGAAGATCCTCGCCAAGACCATCATCAATCCGGGCGGTGACGAGCAGGATCGCGGGCAGAATTCGTACTTCTATGATGCAGCAGAAGGTGTACTGGCAACCGTGATCATGACGCTGTCGGAGTTCATTCCACCGGACAGCGCGGGGCATGACAAGCGGCACATCATGTCTGTGTTCAAGCTGGTGAAGGAACTGATGGCTCCCATGGGCAAGAAAAATGGATTTCAGGTTCTGATAGACAGCCTGCCGGATACACATAAGGCAGGCTGGATGGCGACCGCAGCAACCAGTTCCTCCGAACAGGGCATGGCCTCCGTCATGTCCACGGTGCTTTCCCGCCTGAATTCATTCATCGATTCCGAGCAGGAGCAGGTGCTCTGCTATGACAGCCCAATCGATGCGGAGCACTTTGCCACTGAGAAGTGTGCGATTTTTCTGATCATCCCGGAGGAAGATCCGACGAAACACTTCATGGCGGGGCTCATGATCCAGAACCTGTCGCGAGAGCTGTTTTCCATTGCGGACGCTAACAAAGGAAAGCTGAAAAAACGCGTGGTATTTTACTGCGACGAATTTGGTACGATGCCGCCCTTTGACGTTCTGCCGCTGTTCTCCGCAGGCCGAAGCCGCAAGCTGACGCTCGTGCCGATCATCCAGAGTCTCGCGCAGCTCGAAAAGAATTACGGTAAGGAGGGCGCGGAGATCATAGCCGATAACTGTCAGGATACCATCTTCGGCGGCTTTGCGCCCAACAGCCAGACAGCGGAGACGCTGTCCAAAGCCCTCGGCAGCCGGACAGTCCTTACCGGTTCTATCAGTAAAGGCAAGGACAGCAACAGTCAGAGCTTGCAGATGGCAGAGCGTGCTCTGCTCTCACCGGATGAACTGAAAAGTCTCCCGAAGGGAGAATTTGTTGTCATGAAAACCGGCACGCATCCCATGCGCACAAAGCTGCAATTATATTTCAAATGGGGCATTTCGTTTGAAGAACCATATCAGGTGCCGGAGCGCGCCCAGCGCGAGGTCTACTACGCCGGAAAGGAGGAATTGCTGATGAATATCAAGAAAAGCCTGTATTCGCAACCACAGCCGGTCACGGCATCAAAGCCGGACGGCTATATGAGCAGCTATGCCGAGAAATGAGCTTCTTCGGCGAAATCTACGCTGATCCTGACCTGCCGCACCGAGCGAGGGCGGTCTATATGTACCTCCGCGACCGTGCAGGCGGCGGGAGCTGCTGGCCGGGCGTCAAGACGATAGCCCGCGACCTGCACCTCTCGCCGCGCACAGTGCAAAGAGCACTGAACGATCTGGAACACGCCGGTTACATCCAGCGCCAACGCCGCCACCGTGAAAACGGAAGCTGCACGTCGAACTTATACATTATAAATGAGGACAAATAGCAAAGCGGACGCTCCCCGCCAGGGGGAACGTCCGCACTTTTGCTGTCACCAGCGCCGTGACACCACGGCGCAGCTTGAAGGGCCAACTCTAGCTGAGGGCAAACACAGAAAAGAAATCAAAACGATGCAAGAGTTACGTTAAAGTCACCTTAACCCGTCCATTATGAGTAATGGTTAGAGTATAAATCCCATCCACATAAGACTCTGTATAGGTGTGCTGTGTACTACCGCTTCCGATAAATTCGATCGATAGAGTAGGCTGGTTTGATACGCTAAGTGAGATGACAGTGTCACGAAGATCATATCTCTCAGTATCGCGTTTATCAAGCTTTGGATTGTCTATGTGGTAATTCATGTATTCCTGCACATACAGTTTGTTGTCTCCATTCCAGTCCGTACCATAGGAAGTCCAATCGGGATTAGAGCTCTTCCCGGCAACCCATAGCTCGTCTTTGTCTGTTCGGAAATTGTTCAACTCAATGCTAAGACTATCTGTATCTTGTTCTACAACTAAGTATGTATGCGGTGTGAGCGTGAAATTCATCGAAGATGCAAAAGCGGCAGTTGCGGGAATAATACCAGCCGTTTGATTTGTATTGTCGTTAAAAGAACTATTCATGACCAACCAACGTTCATTCCCGCCAAGCAACGTCTCTACAAATGCATCGCCTGTTGACACTTCTGGATACAATGGGTTCAGCTTCCCCTGCTTATAGGCATCTGTCTTCCCGTTGAAGTCACTCACGTACAATTTGTTGTTCCAAATGTGAGCAGGATCATCACTTTCTTGAACACGATTAGTGAAAAGCGGCAAAACACGGTAGCGGCCACTATACTGTAGAATATTCGTATCCGAAGTATTTCCATATAGGCCTGCTGCATAATTCTGCGGTAAGTACGTTTTATTGCTAGTGAAGATTCCCGCTTTGATTTCGGCAGCTACAGCGTCTCTCGACGCTGCTGGCTTTTCAGTGATATAGCGAAAAGCTGGCAGGATAGATTCTTTAAGGGCCCACGACGCTTTATCATTTACGCCCGTGCAATAGAATGGATGTTCTGCATTGAATACCACAGCGCCATTTGCATAGCATTGCAGCATATTCATTGCAAATAATGTTTCTGGGAAAGTATAAACGCGTCGAACATCTTCATACGTCACTTTATTTGTACCGCTGAAGATCCTATGATATCAGCACCGCTACGGCGTGTTTGTCCGTCTCGTTCTTTTTACCGGCCTGCGGCTTGGGGAATTGCTTGGCCTGCGCTGGGAGGATATTGATTTCCGCGCCGGTATTCTGCATGTCCGCCGGACGCTGAACCGGCTGAACAAAATGAAGCGGCCATTGCAGCCCGGAGAGCCCACGACGGAAATTGTGATCCAGACACCGAAAAGTCAAAATTCCATTCGTGCGATCCCGCTTCTGCCTGCCGTTCTTCAGGAGCTGCAGGGCTGGCAGTATGTCCAGCAGAAGGATGCAGAGCTTGCCGGAGATCAGTACAATGCAAGCGGCTACATTGTGACAAATCCGCTTGGCGGAATGATCGAACCGCGTACATTCAAGGATTATTACCATCAGATCCTGCAGGCGAGCGGACTTTGCCACTTCACCTTCCATGCGCTTCGTCACAGATTCGCCTCCAGAGCGATGGAACAGGGTATGGATCCAAAAACATTGTCTGAAATCATGGGTCACTACTCCGTATCCTTCACGCTGGACACCTATGCACATGTACTGGATGGGCACAAACAGGAAGCTGTAGCCCTTCTCGGCGATCTTTTTACCGCGCAGCCGCAGAGCGCAGTGTATCCGTTGGTCGTTACAACGGAGGACAACGGCTTGCTCCTGTTTGACCTGATCGATTTCCCAGACATAGACGCAGAAGCGTCCAACATGGCCGAGGGAATTGCCAGCATCAAAGAGCAGGCACAGGAAGCCATGCTGACGCTCCCGGTCCCGCCGGTCCCTATACCTGTCGAGCATATTCAGTTAACTGCAAATCAGTTTATCGTACAGATCGACATATAACAAACGACCCCTGCTGCAGAATTTCTGCAGCAGGGCAACTTGTCAAAGAACCCTCTGCTTTCAGGAAACGAAAGCGGGGGTTCTTTTGTAATTTGGAGAAAAATAAGCGAAAACGAAAGTGCAAATGGAGTTTTTCCAACTCCATACCGCCAGTTTTTTGAGATTCATGGCAGCAAATTTAAGCCTGACCCATCGTGTGACAGCGGCCAGGCCTCGGTGGTGTGTATAACGCATCGCGTGTCTTTCCTTCGCGTCCACAAAGACCCGTTCGATCGTTTCCTTGCGCTGTGCGTAAATTTCTTTCGCACGATCCGTTTTTCGTATCTGCTCCACTAGATCCAGATACTCCTGCCAGATGTGCGTCATATGGACTTTCTGCCCCTTTTCATTTGCACCGCATTTCGCTTTGCACGGTCAGCTTCTGCACTGCTCCGGCGTGCTTCGGTAGGTCCGCTTTCCATCCCGGTCCGTCGTAGTGTGCCGCAGGATCCCGCCCCGTGGGCAGGTATAGGTGTCATTCGCCGGATCGTAGGTATATTCCCAAGGCTTGTATCTGTCCTGCCGACCGGTGTATCTTGTATACGGAAGCACCGGGACGCTCCCGTCCTCTAGCGTTTTCTTTGCAATCCACGGGGTCTTGTAGCCCGCGTCCATTGTGACGAACTTTACTTCATTGAATTTCCTTGTGACTTCATCATACACAGCATCCCATGCCACGCTGTCGTGGACGTTTCCTGCCGTTACCTCCACACCGAGAACAAACCAGCTTTTGTCGCAGACTGTATGTGCCTCATACGCAAACTGCCGTTCATGCTCTCCTTTTACGAACATTCCGCAGTCCGGATCTGTTGTGGAGACCGTCTTTTCTGCCGTTTCTCCGCCGCCGGGATTCTGCGGATTGTTGTTGTCATCGTCCTCGATCGGCTTCTTCCCCAGCTTTTCGCGCTCTGCATTGACCTCCCGGCGAAGCTCACCGGAGTAGATCTTCGCTGCCTTTCTGACCTGCTCCTTCTGGAACTTCTTCTTATTGGCACTGGCCTTGATGTGCGTACCGTCGATGAAGACCATGCTCGGATCGACCATCCGGTTATTGAGCGCCTTGTTGAGAATATGTTCAAAAATTTCGCTGATCACTTCATCCGGGAAGCGCTTGCAGAAGGCGTAGCTCACCGTTGCGAAGTGCGGGATCTGCTCCAGCAGCCCATATCCAAGGAACCAGCGGTACGCGACGTTCACCTGTATTTCCCGGTACGTCTGCCGCAGCGACGCGATCCCGAACAGGTGCTGGATCAGCACCATCTTGATCAGTACCACCGGGTCGATCCCCGGACGGCCGTTGTCATGGCAGTAATATGGCGACAGCAACGCATACAGCCACTCGTAATCCATGACCCTTTCGATCTTCCGCAGCAGATGATCCTCCGGTACCAGCGCCTCCAGATCCACGATCACCGGCTCACGCCGTGCATCTTTCCTTCGTTCTTCCATTTCCGCACCTCGCTTTTTTCTCTATTATACCAGATTTCAAGACGCTTTTGCGGGGTTTTTTGACAGACTGACGCCGGACGCATGAAATTCATGCGTCCGGCGTTTTTCTGGTTCTTCAGCGCATCATCGTCTCCAGCAGCGAATAGGCAAACATCCATGCCATCTCCCGGCTGGGATGGTTGATGCCGTTGGCGAGCAGCGCCGTGGTATCCACGCCGTTTTGGCTGAGCAGCTTCCATTTGGCATAGCAGTCGCACACCGCAGCGCCCTGCCGTGTGCAGACCTCTCTGGCCGCGTCCAGATAGCGTTCGAGCCTGCCGTCCAGCTGGATCTTCAGCGTATCCTCCGCCACGGCGCGGATCTCCGGTACCGTCAGCTTCTCGCTCAGACGCGTGTTCATCATGTTCGGCGTCATGAAAATGATCTCCGAGCCTGCCTCCTTCAGTTTTGTAAAAATTCCGTCCAGCGCCGATGCGTATTCCTCCTGCGTCTCATCGCCGCGGCACGCATCATTCAGCCCAAAGCACACCACCGTCAGATCGGGATGATATGCCAGAACGTCGCGTTCCAGCCGCTGCAGTCCCGACGGCGCGTTGTCGCCGCTGATGCCGGCGTTGATAAACTGGACCGGCACGCCCGGATACAGCAGCGCAAACAGCTTCCGCACATCGGCGGCATAGCCGCTCTCCGGCTCAAACACGGTCTGCACCGCGCCCTCGCTCGTCAGATATACCTCAAAGCAGCCCTGCGTTACGCTGTCGCCGAGAAACGCGATGGCGACCGGCGGCGCAAAGAGATCTGCCTGCTTGGCCCGGATTTTTTTCAGGATGTTCATCTGTGTTCGTCTCCTTCTGATCCTGCCGTCCGTCCTTTGCCCCCAGGGGATCCGGACGGACGGCTTTCTCTATTTCAGATGCCGCTTTCGGTACTCCTTCGGCGTAAAGCCGGTCACCTTTTTGAACGTTTTGAAGAAATACTTCTCGTCCTGATAGCCCACGTGCTCGGCTATCTCATACGTTTTAAACTTGCCGCGCTCCAAAAGCACCTTTGCCGTTTCCACGCGCATGGACGTCAGATACGAGACAAACGGCTTTCCGAAAATGCGCTTAAACAGGTCGCTCGTATAGCTGGGGTTAAAATGCAGAAAGTCCGCCAGCTGCTCCAGCGAGATATCCTCGCGATAATGCTCACGCAAGTACTTGTCGATCACCTCGCGCAGATTTTCCTCGGGACTTGCGCTCGTGCTTTTCTTCTGCAGCTCCAAAATGCCCGTGCCGCACAGCAGAAGCTGTTCCAGCACCTGCTCCGCCGTCAGAAGGCGCGTCAGCGCGTCATGCGCCGCGGCGGCCTGCGGGCAGCCGTCCCACGGCAGCTTCAGCGCCGCCATCTGTCGGTTCATCTGCTCCCACGCCGCGCGCTTGAGGCAGCGCGGGTTCCCCTCCGGATACGCCTTCAGAAGGTCCTGCCAATAGTCGCGCAGGAGCGCGGTCAGGTAGTCCTTCTTTCCGAGCAGGATCGCCGTTGTGATCCGTTCGGCGTAGGCGCGGTTAAACTGCTCCGCCTCCTTTTGCTCCGGCCGGTCGTCAAAGGCCGCGCCCTCGCGGAGCGCGCCGTCATAGAAATAGCTCTGTATCGCGTCGTCCGCACGCCGGAGCGCCTGGCACAGGCGCTGCATGCCCTGCACGCCGTCCGCCTTTGCCGAAAGCTCCTGCGCGTAAAGAAGATAGCCTCCCGCGCCCCAGATCTCGTCCGCCGCGCGCCGGACGGAGCCGGCGGCGCTTTTTTCTTCCAATATCGTCAGCCGGCCATCCGCGTCCAGCTGCTGCGCATACGGCGCGCGTTCCGTCAGCCGGACGCGCCACTGCGTCTCGCAGATCTCCCGCTCGCCCGGGACGGCCAGCATGAACAGCGTACACTCCGCTGCGCCGGATAAAAACTGCTGTTCGTCCTCGCCGCCGCTTCCGGTGCGCTGCGCATCCTGCCGCACCCCCGGCGCAATGCTTTCCAGGCAGCGCCGAAGCAGGCGGCTGCGGCTCTGCGTCTTGTCGCGCAGCGAACGCATCTGCCGCCGCTGCATCACATCAGAGATCGCGCGCTCCAGCTTTTCCTCGTCAATGGGCTTGAGCAGATATTCCTCCACGCCGTAGTGGATGGCTTTCTGCGCATAGGAAAAATTGTCAAAACCGCTGTAGATGATCACCGGCAGCTCCGGCTGCGTCTCGCGCAGCTTTGCAAGCAAATCGAGTCCGTCCTTGCGCGGCATACAGATATCCGTGATCAAAAGATCCGGCTTTTTCTTGCAGCAGAGCCGGTAGGCATCGTCGCCGTCCAGCGCCTCGCCCACGATCTCGATGGGAAAGCGGACGGATCGCAGCGCGCTTTTCAGCACGACCAGCACGAATTTTTCGTCGTCTGCAATGACAACTCTCATGAGTCCGCATCCTCCTGTTCCGCTTTTTTCATCCGCAGCCGCAGCGCGCTGTCAGCCCCCGGCTTCTGCATCACGGCCGGGAATTCGATCTCTGCCGTGGTTCCGACGCCGACCTCGCTGAAGATCCTGACGCCGTATTTGTCGCCGTAATTCAGCTTCAGACGGCTGTTGACGTTATAGATCCCGATGCTGACACGGCCGTTTCGCGGCTGGCCGGGCTGGAACGGCTCTTTGAGATCCGCGTTGATCTTTTCCAGCGCGTCCGCAGCGATGCCGCAGCCGTTGTCGACGATCCGGAGCCGTGCCGCGCCGTCCTGTACCTGCCCGCTGATGCAGATCTCGCAGTCCGCCCTCTTTTCCGTAAAGCCGTGCAGCACTGCGTTTTCCACGATCGGCTGAAGCGTAAACTTCGGCATGGACAGCGCGCGCATCTGCTCCGGGATCTCCATTGTCAACCGGATCTTGTCGTCAAAGCGATAGTCCATGATCCGGATGTAATTTGTCACGTGCTGAAGCTCCATCTGAAGCGACGTGCTGCCGTCCGCGCCGTACATATTGTAGCGCATGAACTCGGAGATATTCTTGACGATGTCGGCCACCTTTTCGTTATGCTCCGACAGCGCGATGCCGCGCATCGTCTCAAACGTGTTATAAAGAAAATGCGGGTTGATCTGCTGCTGCAGCACCTCAAGCTGCGCCTCTTTCTGCATCAGCTGCGCAGAATAGACCTTCTGGATCAGCTCTTCAATGCTGCTTGCCATGTCGTTGAAGGTCTGGCCGAGGTAGCGGAACTCGTCGTTTGACTCCGTCTCCACCTTTACGGCGTAGCGTCCCTCCTTCACCTGCTGCATGGCCGAGACCAGCTCGCCGAGCGGCCGGAACGTCCTGTGCGAGAACACGATCAGGAAGCACACCGCCGCAAGCAGCACGCACAGCACCAGCACTGTCATGATCGACTGGAGCTGCGCCATGTCACGCATCAGATACTTCATCTCGCACACATAGTCATATCGCCAGCCGGTCTTCGCTGAGACGCACGTAATGCGGATGATCTCCTCGCCGTCCGCCGTAAACACCCGCGTCTGCGCCGTTCCTGCGGGCGGGATCTCGTCCGCGCCCATATCACGGTAGGGATCGTCCGACTGGGTGGCGTAGATCCGGTTGCCCTGCTCGTCGCCGATGAAGATCGCGCCCTGCTGCAGATTGCTCTTGCCGTTGCCGCCATAGATCGTCTCAGCCAGAATGCTGTAGGGGATCTCAACAAGCGCCACGCCGTAGCTCTGCCGGTCATAGATGTTCACAATGCTGCGCGCAATGCCGATGGTCGTGTTTTCCTCGCCCCCGTGCCGGTCGAGAAAAATCACATACGCCCCCTGACGCGCCAGCGCGTCCTGGTACCAGCTCTCCTGCTCCAGCAGTTCCAGGCCGATGCCCGAGCGGTTTCGCAGGTAAAACTCGTTTCCGTAATTGTCAAAGACGTAAATACTGCGGATGTTGTCGTAAATACTCATGATCGTGACGAAGATGTTCTCCACGTCCTGCCGGTAATTGAGCTTTTCATCCGACGGCGCGCTGTGATATTCCTGCAGGATCTCAGAAAGCTGCGCGTTGACCGAAAGCTGGGCGTTGAGCTGGATCGACGTTTCCAGCTTGTTGTCGATGGCCGACGAAAGCTGCAGCAGATACTGCTCCATATACTCCGAGACCCGGTTCTGGATATTCTGCTTGGCCACGCGATAGGTGATCACGCTCACCGCCATCAGCGACAGCGCAATGAGCGGGATCATCACCAGCAGCAGCTTCTGCTCCAGCGGAAAACGGATTTCACTTTGCTTTCTTTTCAACATGGATCATTCCCTCCGGCGTAGGGACGCTGCCATAGCAGCCGTCCATACGCCGCGCGGCGTCCGCCGTCCGGGCAAAGCCCGGCTTGACCGGCCGCACGCCAAGGCCATAGGCATAGTAGAAGTAGACCGGCATCGCCGACCAGCCGTGGCAGAGGCTGCCTGCCTGGTCGAACGCATCCGCGCCGTCCTCCGTCTCCCAGAACGACGTTGCCCCCGCATAGAGCATTCTGCCCCAGATACGCGCAATATCCGCAAACACCCAGTCGAAATAGTCTTCCTGTCGTGTCAGAAGCGCCTCGTATTTGAACCGGATCATGCTGAGCGTACACGGGACCCAGTCGTTTTTGCCCGCAGCCAGCACCGGCAGGAGCCGCTCGCGCTCCGCCTGCCCGGCAGTGCCCGACAAGACGGCCAGCGCCTGCACAAGCTCGCTCTGCGCGCCGTCTTCCGCATGGAATGCGCCGTCCGTTTCATGCGCAAACGTGCGGTAGCTGCCGCTCTCTGCATCCCAGAACATGGCATGGCACGCCCGGCGCGCCTCCGCGCAGCCGCTGTGCAGCATGGCTGCGTCCCCGCGTTCGCCAAGCTCTTCGGCAAGCTCGGCCGCCGCGTCCAGAAACAGCAGGAAGAACATCTGATACGGCGCGTCAATGCGCGGTGCGAGCAGCTCGCTGCGGTAGATCGGTTCGCCCGACAGCAGGTCGTTCCACTCGTAAAAGCTCCAGTATTTTGTCTCGACCGGCACCGGCAGCAGCCCGTCCCTGCATTCACGCAGGCGGCACTGCGCCGCCAGACGGATGCTTGGCCAGAGCGCACGCACGAGTTCCCGGTCGCCGCTGTAACGCAGATAGTCGCGCACGCCAAGCACCCACATGAACGTGAAATACGGAATGGTGACGACCTCTTTGCCGGGCGTATGCAGCTCCAGAAAGCCGTCTGCCTGCATGCCGCGCGCAAGCATCCGCAGCGACGCCGCCGCAAACGCATATTCGCCGAAGCAGTAATAGCCGCACACCGCCTGATTGAGCGAGTCCATGGCATAAAGCGCCTGTTCGCGCCACGGGCAGTCTTCATAGTGCTCATGCATGCAAAGCCGCAGCGTATGTACCGCCGTGCGATAGATCTGCATATGCAGCCGGTCGCTGCAATAAAATTCGCCGCGCTCCGTTACCGGATAGTCAAGCGGGCGCACGCCCGCGTAAAGGCACTGCGCCGTTCCGCCGTTCAGCGGATGCAGATGCACCTCCAGATATCGCATGCCGATGCGCTGAAAATCGTGGCGGAAGCAGTGCGTTCCCGCGCCGAAGGTCACGGCAGTCTGGAACATGCGGCTTCCGATGTGACTGCGTACACGCAGATCGTCCAGATGCTCGCCCCAGCCAAGCTCCACGCGGCAGCCCGCCGCGGACGAGACCTCGATCTCCAGCAGCCCGCTCGATTCCTCGCCGCAGTCCCAGATCTCATAGCGGTCTGCGCCGGCGTCGAGCTGCACGTTCTTTCCCCGTGCCGACAAAAACGCCGACTCAAACGGTTCCCGGTCGCCCGGCAGCAGATAGCCGTGCGCGCAGACCGCAGCACGTTTGCGCCCGGAGAGCACCTGACGCGCGATCGGGCGCGGCGCATAGCGCCGTCCGTCCGTCGTAAGTTCCGCCGCCGGCGCATAGCGCTGCGGCTCGGCCGTCTGGTCATAGTACCAGACCATGCCGGTCTGGTTTGTCGGGACCTTGCCCGCACGATAGGCCGTATCCGCGCGGCAGAGCGTCTGCGCGCCGCTGGCTACCGCACACGCGCCTTCGCCGCGCATGACGGCGAAGATCACGTATGCGCGCCCCGCCGTGTAGCAGTTGCTGGATACGCCCTGATACCACACCTCGATCTCAAGCGTGTTTTCGCCCCTGACCGCCGCGGCGGAAAGGTCGAACGTCTCATACCAGCTGGTGTCGTCCGTTCCGTCGTAGAACGCGAAGCCGATCCGTTCGCCGTTCAGGCACACCCGCGCGCGGCTGTCGCAGCTGAGCTGCAGGCTGAGCGCACCGTCTCCGTCCCACGTAAATTTCTGCAAAAACTGCACATACCGGTTCGGCTGGCTGCCGTCCGGCAGCCAGACCGGCTTTGCCTCGCGGCAGGGAAATCCATATTCTGTCTGCATTTTCCTGTTCTCCATCGGTCACTCTTCCTTTTTGTAAATCTCCGTCCATGTCTGATCCAGCCTGTCCAGCGCATCGTCAATGCTCCCGCCGGTCGAGATCTCCTCCACGGTCTTCAGGAATACCATCTGCATCCCGCTCGGCCAGTTCACATCCAGGAACGGATAGCTGTCGGTGATGCCCGAGATCAGCGTTTCCAGCACCGGATCACATCCGGCGTCAAACCCGGTTTTTACCGGCAAATTGCCGGTCTCCTGCAAAAACTGACGGTAAACATCGTCGTTTGTCAGGAAGAAATTCAAAAAGTCGATCGCCGTCTCCTTGTGTGCGCTCTGCTCACTCACGGCCAGCATGCCGCCGACCGACGACGGGATCCAGTTGACGCCGTCGCTCGACGCGGGGAGAATGAACAATCCGAAATTGCAGCCGGCATTCATGCTCCGGATCATCGACACACCCCAGGAGCCCATGACCATCATGGCCGCGCGGCCGTCCGCAAACGCGCGCAGCTGCTGGTCGTATGTCGTCTGCAGGAAGTTTTCCGTCACATAGCCGCTGTCGATCAGCGTTTTCAGCATTTCGAACGTCTTTTTCCACTCCGCGCCGTCAAAATGCCGCGTCCCGTCGGCCATTTCGCGGTCAAAGTCCGGGTTTTCCCGGTAGATCGTCGTGGCCGAGAGCGCATACGGGATCAGGCTCTGGATCCATGCGTCCTTATAGCAGACGGAGAGGGGCGTAATGCCCTCGTCCTTCAGCTTCCGGCATACGTCAAGAAACTCCTGCCAGGTGGTGGGCACCGGGAGGTCATACTGCGCAAAAATATCCGCATTGTAAAATGTACAGATATAGGTCAGATCGGTCGGCGCGGCATAGATGCTGCCCGCAAGGCTGCCGGTCTCCGCGTCTGACTCCCGCACATTTTCAAGACACGGCTGTCCGCTCAAGTCGGCAAGGTAGCCCGCCCGCGCCAATGGCAGCGCCTGCGCATAGCCCGGATGCACGCCGATGAGATCGGGGCAGTCCTGCACGGCGATGCGCGCGTCAAGCGTGGAGTTATAGTTTTCCGAGTTTAAAAACTCGCTTTTGATCTTCACGTTGGGATGCGCCTTTTCATACGCGGCGATCACGTGGCCATAGGCCTCCTCCGCCTCGCCCTGATAGTGGAAAAGGTGCAGGACGATCTGTTCCTGCTCCTGCGTCTGCTCCGTGCCGTACTCGGGCGCGGCGGCGCTGCACGCCGCCAGCATCAGAAGCGCGGCGATCACACCGAAAATGGCCAGCCGTTTTTTCATCGTTCATTTCCTTTCCAAATGCGCAAACGGACAGCTGCGGGGCACCGAAAGCTCTACGGCGTCCGCGGCTGTCCGCGCAAATAACGTATATATCCGGCAGAGCTGATCCTGCGCGGCCTTCCTGCGGTATTTTACCACATCGGCCGCCGTCGTGCAACGGCCTTCGCTCAGCCCTTGACCGCACCGCCGGTGATGCCGGCCACGATTTTTTCAGACAAAAGCAGATACAGGATCAGCGTTGGGACCAGAACGATGATGACCCCGGCAAACAGGCCGGCCCAGTCGCCGGTATACTTCATGGAGGTGATCATGTTCTGCAGGCCCATGGAGAGCGTGCGGATCTTGTCGTTGCCGTTGGCAAAGATCAGCGCCATGAAATATTCGTTCCAGATGTTCATGAAATTAAAGATCGTCACGGTGATGATGCCGGGCGAGGCCATCGGGATCATGACCTTCCACATGGCCTTCATCTCGGAGCAGCCGTCGATCATGGCCGCCTCAGCCAGCGCCGTGGGGACGGTGGAGAAAAACGCCGTGAGGAAATACACCGTATACGGCAGGTTCAGCGTCGTGTACAGGATCACAAGCGTGGACAGGTGCCCGACGAGATTCGCCTTGACAAACCAGCAGTAGATCGGGATGACAAGCATGACCTGCGGGATGCTCATGCCGACGACAAAGGCGTTGAACGTCTGCTTTCTGCCGAAGAACGTTTTCTTTGACAGCACATAGGCCGCCGGCGCGGCGATCAGGATGATCAGCACGCACGGGATCCCCGTTGTGATCAGCGAGTTTACAAAATAGTGCGCGACATGGTTGCGCTCCCATACGCCGGTATAGTTTTCAACGTGGACGCCGCTTTGCAGCAGTCCGTTTGAAAAGATCTCCTTTGTGGTGCTGAACGAGGCCAGCACGATCCAGCCGAACGCAAACACAAAGAACGCGACCCAGAGGATCAGCGGAAGATAGCGCAGCAGTCCGACCGCACGCGCGCCGGTAAGCTTCTTTCTGTTTTTCATCAGTATTCCAGCGCCTCCTCCTTGAACACCCGATTCATGATCAGATAGCACGCCAGCACCAGCAGCGCCACCACGACGCCGACCGCCGCGCCCGCGCCGATATCCAGAACGCTGCCGGAGTCGGCTGCGCCGAACACCTTTTCGTACAGGAAATAGACCGGCGTAATGGTCTTTGTGTTGATGCGTGTGGAGAACATCTTCGCCCAGACAAAGAAGTTGACTGCGCCGACTGTCCAGAGCGTGATGCAGGTTCGGATCACATTCCGCAGAAGGGGAAACGTAATTTTCCAGAATTTGATCCAGGAATTCGCGCCGTCAATTTTGGCGCTTTCATAGATATCCTGCGGGATTCCCTCGATGCCGGACAGCAGGATCAGCATGAAATAGCCGACGCTTCCGTAGACATAGGAAATCAGCATCCCCCAGAACAGCCACGACGGCGAAGTCCAGTTGATCTTCGCCAGCGCCGTCCAGCCCAGCGCCGTAAACAGCTGCGTGAGCAGGCCGAATTTGTTCTGGAAGATATATTGCAGCCACATGGTAGACAGTGCGACTGCCGAGATGGTATTGGGAAGATAGATCGCCGAGCGCCAGAATTTCTTACCCTTGACGCCGGACGCGAGAATGACGGCAAAGAAAAGTGCGATCCCAAGCGTCAGAATGCCGCCGACCAGCCAGATGACGCCGATATTTTTAAGCGATGCAACGAAAACGCTGTTCTGGAACAGACCGATATAGTTGTCCAGCCCCGCAAACTGCCACTCAGACGTGCTGCTGCTGATCGCGGGCAGCCGATTCAGGCTCATCAGGAGCGTCCGGATGAGCGGATACGCGAACATTACCAAAAAGCAGATAACCGCCGGGCCAATGGACGCCAGAATGAAAAACGTTTGTCTTTTTTTCAATGTGATTTCTCCCTCCGTTCATCGCCGTGCAGGCGATGCTAAGGTTTTTTCGCAGGCGTCTGGACTCGTACCTGCCACAGGCAGGAGGGCTCGCGTCCTCCTGCCTGTCGATTGCGAAACTTACTGGAGCTGGGACTGTACGCCGGAAACGAAGCCCGCGCCGTCAACAGAGCCCGCCAGCAGCTCGGCGAACATACCGTTGACAACGGCGTTCACGTCGGAGTTGCTGCTGTACATGCCGCACCAGGGAATGACGTCGGTGGACTGCGCCTGCAGCTCGCCGGCGCTCTTGAGGTTCTCAGGCAGCTCGAGGCCGTCAACAACAGGCATTGACTGCGCCTTGTCGACCATATCCTGCTGTGTCTGGACAGAGGTGAACTCCTCCAGCAGCGCCAGAGCCTCTTCCGGATGCTCGCAGCCCTTGGTGATGCCGAAGAACTGGCAGCCGGTGGAGTAGGTGGTGTAGGGATACTCGGCGTTGTCGGGAGCCGGGAAGAACATAGCACCCCACTGGAAGTCATCGCCAGTGATGTCATGCACTTCGTTGGGCAGCCAGGAGCCGTTGTAGTACATGGCGGCAGTGCCCATTGCGAATTCGCCGTTCTGCGCGGACGGGAAGACGTTGGAGCCGCAGCTGTCGGAGAAGTAGCCGTTCGCACGCATTGCAGCGAAATCGTCTGCCATCTGGGCGACGGCGGGATCGCTCCAATTTGCGCCGGTGGTGTCGCTGAGCAGCTCAGTGACCCAGTCCGGGCCCTTCATCATGGCGAGATAGGTGCCGTAGAGGCAGGGATAGTAGGCATCGTCGACCGTGATGGGATCATAACCGGCGTCCTTGATTTTCTGGCAGACATCCATGAACTCAGACCAGGTGGTGGGCATGGCGTCGATGCCGGCCTCGGCAAAGATCGCCTTGTTGTAGTAGATGGTGCCGACGAACGGCTGAGAGGGGATGTAGTACCAGGACGTGCCGTCGGAAGCGAAGCTCTTTGCAAACGCTGCCATGCCGGCGGAGATAGCCTTTTCGAAGTCGCTGCCTTCCATGTAGGAGGTCAGATCCATCAGATAGTCCTCGCCAAGCAGGTTCACGATCTGGTCAAAACCGCTGTCGACGATATCGATGGCGTTGCCGGAATCGATGCTCGCTCTCAGGATCTCACGGACATCGCGGCCCGCCCAGTTGACCTCGACGGTGCAGTCGGGATGCGCTTGCTCAAAGCGGGCGATCGCGGCCTTGTAGACCTCGGCCTGCGCCTCGTTCTCCGTCCACTGTGCCCAGTAGTGGATCACGATCTTGTCGCCGTCAGACTCGGCGGGAGTCTCGTCGGCAGTGGTTTCTTCTGCGGGCTTGTCAGCCGTGGCAGTGGTTTCTCCTGCGGGTGTGTCGGCAGCCGGCGTCTCCGCTGTCTTCGCGCAGGCAGCCATGCCGAAAACCATCAGCGCCGCAAGAAGCAATGCAAGCAGTTTTTTCATGTTGATTCCTCCATCAAATTTTTTGCTTTCCGCACGGTCGTCCGGCGGAAGCATCAGAGATTTTCTCTGTTATTCTGATTATATTGCAAAAAGCAGGGAAAAAGCAGGAGAGGAATCTTGTAAAAAAGGTGTCTTTTTTTTGGCTGGCATCTGCGGCTTTTGTGGAAAATATCAAAAAACGGCCCCGCTCAGTGAGCGGGGCCGCTTCAACTTGTATCATGCGAACACTATGGATCAACTTCCAAAATTAGGGCAATACCGCACAAATGCTAGGATGTGCATTGGCCGGGAAGCCATTTTGTAAAAACCAATAGGATTGCCCCATGCTTTGGCTCACGGAGTACACTGATTCAAGTTGCCAGGCAAGGCCTGTCAGTCAGAATCAGATTCGCTAATGCGAACATGATATTGAATTTGGCTCTCTGCTTTTCGAGCCCTCGGTATCGTGTTTTTCGGAAACGCAGCTGTTTCTTGACAACACCGAATACGTGCTCTACTTTCGCACGGACAGAGGACTTTGCGTGTTCTGCTTTCTTTGCGGCATACTGGCCGCTTTTGCTCAGTTTCTTCACTTGGGATGGCCGGCGATTGATTCTGTATTTGATTTTGCGGCCAGCCTTGTTGCGGATGATCGCATCATCATGTTTTCCCGCACCGAGATAACCGCTATCACCGTAAACGACCTCTTCTTCTCCGGTCAGCAGCTTTGATGTTTTTGTGACATCATGGACGTTGGCTGATGTCGCCTCCACGGTATGAACCAGTCCGCTGTCCTTGTCAACACCGATATGTGCCTTATAACCGAAGTACCAGGTATTGCCTTTTTCACCTGATGTGCATCCGGATCCTGCTTCTTCTCACTGTTTTTGGTAGAAGATGGTGCGGAAATGATGGTGGAATCCACTATCGTTCCCTTTTTCAGAATGAGGCCTCGTTCCATAAGTGCGGCAACCACCTGAGAGAACAGCTTTTCCTGCAATCCGTTCTTGATCAGCAGATTGCGAAAACGGCCAAGGGTATCGCCGTCTGGACCCTGATTGCTGGAATCGATGCCGCAGAAATCCGAAAACGCACGGCTGTCGATTGCTTCTGCTGCGGTTGCCTCATCACTCAGGTCGTAAAGATTTTGCAGCAGATACAGCCGCAGCATGATCTCCAGCGGATAGGGCTTATTGCCACGCTCTCCTTTGTAATAGCACGGCCGAATCAGGGATAGCCATTCCTTCCACGGGGACGATTCGTTCGATCTGACTCAGAAACTCTTTTTTCTTTGTCCGCACCTGCGCCAACTCATCGCTGAATGCGGAAATCGTCATCTGTTTATCCATGCGTCCATTTTATCACACTTTGCATTCGCTTTGCTTTTTTGCGGTATTGCCTTAAATAATTCCGCCTTCCCGGAACCGGGAAGGCGGAGATTTTGAGAAACAAAGTTTTATTGACGCAGTATCGTGTCAAGAAACGCGTCAACCTGACAGATCGTATCTTCATTGACCGTTTGACTGCCCTTTTTCCGAACGACCGTCATGTGGCCGCTGCTTTCTTCCTCCTGTACCAGCCGAAAGGTAACGGGAGCATCGGCCAGCTCGCCGCGGTGCGCATACAGCGCGCAGCCATCGGGGGTCACTTCAACGTCCTCGCTGCCTTGCAGGACAAGTGCCGGAACATTGGCACGGGAAAGCCCCGCCGCGGCGGTCGGGCTGCAATTCCTTCCAAACAAAATGCGCTGCATCGGCAGGATCAGGCCGCACAACAGCTTTCCGAATTTGGGTATGTTTCCGGTCGCCTGCGCGATAACAGCCTCGTCCGATGAGAAAAACGGCGCATAGGCTACGATCCCGCTCACCGGCTTATCCGTGCATTGCCGCACCGCACAGACGGCGTATGCGCCCATGCTGTGCCCCATCAGGATGACGGGACGGGAACCGTCATCGACAAAATCAAGCGCATGTTTCAGGTCGATCACCGCCTGCGGGAAGCCGTAAAAATGTCCGGTGCTGCCCTGATAGCCGCTGTATGCAAACGCGAACACCTGATATCCCTGTGCGGCAAAGTGGTGGATCTCCGGCAGATAATACGCGATGCCCGTTCCCATTCCGTGGGCAAAAACAAGTAAACCGCGCGTCCCCGCCTCATTCCAGAGATACCCTGCAAGGTGATTTCTGCCGCTGGGGAATGTCACCCCGCGCCCGTCTATGTTCGCTTCCGGCCGCTTTTCCGGGCGGAACATGGCGGCGTTCACAAGAAAGGCGGCAATGAAGAATATGATCGGCAAAAGAAGTATGAATATCAGCATACGCTCCCTCTCTCAGATGCCTCAATGCACATTAAGCGATGCGTATTGCTCATTATACTCGAAAAAGGCAACTTGTCAATAGGGTGCGGTTCGGAACGCGGTCGGAGCCAATGGCACTATAAAACATGACGCACCTTTTCAGCATGGTTTCTGCGGCTCGTCAAACAGTCCATGCGCAGCTGCAAAAGAGCATTGGATCCCGGTTTCCCGGTCTCCAATGCTCTTTTTGTTTTATTTACGCGGCTTTACGCGAAGCGCTTATTTGCCAAGCTCACAGAAGCGGTGCAGAATCGCCGCCACCTGTGCGCGTGTGGCATTGCCCTTGGGGTTGAGCTTGCCGCCGCTGCCCTTGACCAGTCCCTGACCGACTGCCCAGTTCATCGCGGAAACCGCGTAGCTGCTGATCTCATTGCGGTCGGAGAAGCGCGAGAGGTTATCCTCCAGCGTCACAAGGTCAAGACCCTTATAGACGACATAGCGGAACAGGATCGTCGCCAGCTGCTCACGCGTGATGTTTGCCTCCATGTTCGTGCCGTCGGAAATGCCGTTCTTCATCGCCCATTCGCGGCCTGCGGCGTACCACGCCGCACCCTTGGTCGTGTCAACGCCCTCCATGCGCGCAAGGATCGTCACGATCATGCCGCGCGTGGTCGATGCGTCCGGGCCAAAGGCTGCGCGGCCTGTGCCGTTCATCATGCCCTTTTCATAGACATACGCAACGTCCTCATAGAACCAGTCGCTCTCGCGCACGTCGCTGAACGGCAGCTTCGTGCTGTCCGATGCAGACGGCGTGGTGGGCTTGACCGTAGACGGATAGCTCGGGATGACCGGCTGCTCGTTTGCGGCCTGCTCGCTGCGCGCGGCGGCCAGCGCCGTCCTGACGTTCTCGGTCAGCGTGTTGAGCTCCGTCTGATACACGGTGTCGCCCGCGGCCGCAATACCGGCCTCCAGCGCGTCGATCGCGTCCTGCAGGGCGTTCATGGTCTTTTCCGAAACCAGACGCAGCGAGCCGTCGCTCACAGCATTCTTTGCCTCGGCCAGAGCCGCAGCGGCCTCCGCCGTGCTGACGGTGAACTTTGCAAGCTCCGCGTCCGCGGCCTTGATAAGGGCGTTGATTTCGCTCTGCGTGCTGTTCTCGTCGGCGATCGCGTCCTTCAGCGCCTTGATCGCCGCGTCAAGCGCGGTGGTATCCTCGCCGGTGATCTTTGCGCGCGCCGCTTCCAGCGCCTCGAGTGCTGCGTTTGCCGCGTCACTGTCAACAGCCGGCGTGCCATAGGCCTCGACCTCGCCGATCTGCATCAGATAGCCGTCCCTGCCTTTGTCTACCAGCTTGTCGCCGTAGACACGGACAAAGCGTGCCGTCTGCGCGTCAAATCCGATCTCGCGCCAGCCCTCCATGCCCGGATCGCCATTTCTGACCGCGACATCCGTCCACGTCGTGCCATCGAGCGAAACCTGCACGCGATAGTCGACCGGGAATGCGAAGCCGCTGCCGCCATAGATGCGAACCTTGTTCACGGCGAACAGATCGCCCATGTCAAACGCGCACCATTCATGCGCGGTCGCCTCGTCGTGGTTGACGCCGACATTCGACGTCCAGCCGTTGCCGTTCTGTGCAATGCCGTCGTTGAGGTATTCTGCTGCCCAGCCCCACTGCTTATACGTGCCGTCGGGCGTGGTGCTGGAAACGTAGTACTTCTTGTTCAGAAGCAGGTTGCTGTCCGGTTCATAGTGCACGACCTCATCCTCTGTCGTGCCGGGCGCCGGCGTGGGGATGGTGCCGTCGTCGTTGTAGATCTCAAGCTCGCTGGCCGCGCAATAGGTGCTGTTCGTCGCGGCGACGTTTACGCGCACATAGCGCGCCGTCTGCGCATCAAACGTGATGGAATAGGCCGCGCCGTTTTCCATCGTCTTATCCGCGGCGGTGTAGACGACCGCCCAGCTCTTTCCATCCTGCGAGACCTCGATCGTGAAGTCCTTCGGCATGCCCTGACCGGCGCTGACCGGCCCCATCTCACCAGCTGCCGGATAGAGGTCGACGCGGTTAAACGTCTTGCTCTCACGCAGATCGGCCGTGATCACAGCCTGCTGCGTGCCGACCGACTTCCAGCCGTTGTTTGCGTTTTCCGGCTCACGCACACCGTCGTTGAGCTTGCTGATATACCAGCCGTTGCCGCCCTCGGAGCTGTCGGCGTAGACATTTGCGTCCAGCGCGATGTTCGCGTTTTCTTCCTTGCCGCTCTCGTAGACATAGCCCGCCGGAAGCTGATACAGCGCGCCGTCGCCCGCTGCCAGCGTCACGGTCAGCTCGCCGCCGCTGAGCGCCGCATCGAAAAGCGTGCCGTCCTGCGCGCTCACGCGCTTGAGGGACGTGATCGCGCTGTCGAGCTTTACGCGGATGGTGGCTGCATTTGTGTAGTCATTGTTGACCAGCATCATGTAGCCCTGCGTGCCGTTCTTTTCCTTGAGGTAGGAGACCGTAAAGTTCGTGCTGTCCACGCCCTGCGCAAAGAAGCCCTCGGGAATGGGCAGATCGCCCCACGTCTCGCCGTTGAGATAGATCTCCTCCGCGTTCAGCCTGGCAAGCGTCGTGCCGAGCGCGTGGATCTCGCTGTTAAGCTGCTTGACCGCCTCATAGCTCTTGGGATTCGGCGTACCGTCCAGAAGGATGATGCCGTCGGCAAACGGCTCGGAGCGGTTGCTGGGGGTAAACCATGTGAAGTAGGAGAACTGTTTATAGCCAAAGGCCAGACCCATCATGGCCTCATAGCGGATCTCGGATGCAGACGGCGCACGGTACGCACCCGGGATCTGAACCGACTGCAGATAGTTTGCCGTCTTGACGTCGTTTTCTCTGCCCACTTCCCAAACGGCGCGCATATTGCCAAGGAAGCCGGAGCGGTTCATGGCTGTGCTGTTGTCGGGATAGGGGTACAGGTCGTACATCAGATAATCCTGCGGATAGCCGCCCGCAGCGTTCAGCTTGAGATAGTCGTTCATCTGATCCTTTGCCTGCTCCAGCGTCGCATATGCCCACGCCGGGAGGAAGTTCAGATGCATATAGCCGTTGGGATCGGCCTGCTTCATGGCCTGATGCACGGCGTTATACGGGTTGGCGTTCGCCGGCTCGTCCAGGATATAATAGCCCGCCACGCCGGGGACGTTGCGATACTCGCCGATCAGAGATTTGATCTGCTCCGCCGTCAGGCTCATGAGGTTGCCGCCAAAACGGCTGTCCGCGACGCTCACGTGCATGCCGTATTTGTTGGCGTATTCCGCCATCTTAAGGTTCGTTGCCTTGCTGTTGAGGTCGTTGCCGGTAACGTTGTTGACAAAGTTGATCCCGGCGTCGGCCATCAGCTTGTACTGCTCATCCCAGCGGGAATCGTCGCTGACCTTGTCCATATACTCGCTTGTGGGCGGCCAGAAGATGGAGATGAGAATGTTGTCGTCAAAGCTGAATTTCTTTTCAACGACCGTAACGGAGATCTCTTTTTTGATGTTCTCGCCGTTTTCGTTTCTTGCGGAGTTTGCAACGGTCGCGGTGATCGTCGTGCTGCCAACGGCTTTGGCCGTGATCACACCGTTTTCGTCAACGGAGGCGATAGCCGGATCTGCGCTTTCCCAGCTGACGCTGTGATCCAGCTCGTCAACTGCCGTAACCGTCACCTTGACGCTGTCGCTTTCGCCAACGGTCAGCTCCAGCGCGCTCTTGCTCACATCCACTGCAAAATTGTTTGCGCTGAGCGTGCCGAATGCGGCCAGCTCCGACAGCTGCACAACATAGGCTCCGTCGTTTGCGGCATATGCGCGCTTCGTCACATACAGCCGGACGTAGGAAGCCTCCACCGGTTCTTCCAGATCAAAGCAGACCGGCGCGCCGGGCGTTTTCTGACCGGTGACCTTTACCACATCCGTCCAGTTCTTGCCGTCGGACGAAACCTGCAGCTGATAGTCGATTGGGAACGCATAGCCATACTTGCCATCGTCCGAGCGCGGGAAGATCACAAAGCGGCTGAGCTCATACGTCAGGCCAAGGTCAATGCTTGCGTACGCGACCGTATCCGCCGATGCGCCCTCAACGGGCAGCGTCGTCCAGCCGTTCGCGCCGCCGTAGCCGACGACGCCTCGGATATAGCCGTCGTTCAGCAGCATGCTGCCCCAGATGCCCTCCGGCGCAACATAGTCGGACGAAACGCTGACCATCTTGTTCAGCGCTGCGTTTTCCGTGCCTTCGGGCTGCCATGCGCGCAGGTCATAGCGGCCCGGCGTGCCAAACACCGCAAGCTCCGACAGCTGCACCATGGTTCCGCCGCGCTTTGTCACATAGATCCGGACATTCTTTGTCGTGACCGCCGTCTCCAGATCGAAGAAGACCGGCGCAGTGGGCGTGGCCTGACCCGTCACCGTGACGAGATCTGTCCAGGTCTCGCCGTCGTCCGAGGTCTGAAGCACATAGTCCACCGGGAAGTTATTTGCGTATTCGCTGTCAGAGCGCGGGAATACCACGATCCGGCTGATCTCATACGACGCACCGAGGTTGATGGCCGCCCATGCAACCTTGTCGGCTGCTGCCCCCTCTTCAAATGGGTGCGTCGTCCAGCCGTTCGTGCCGTAAGGCGCGGTCGTTGAAACAATCACACCATCGGTCAGCTGGACAGATTCCCAGCAGCCGAGTCCCTCTTTAAAATCAGAGGACACGCTGACTTTCTTGTTCAGCGCAATGTTCGCCGTGCCGTCCAGCGCCCACGAGGCGATATCATCCTTTGTGCCGGTGGGCTTCTCATCGCCGCCCGATTCCTGCACGACCGTGCCCCAGATGGCAAACTCCTGCAGCTGCACCAGCTTGCCGTCGTTGCCCGCGCCGCCAATGGAATCCTGCGCATAGCGCTTTGTTACATTCAGCCGCACATAGCGCGCCTCCACAGCGCTGTCCAGCTCGTAGAAATACGGTTCGGCCGGGTCTTTGGGCGCGCCGGTCTGCTCTGCCGCAACGCTCCACATCTCGCCGTCCAGCGAGGTCTCGATCTGATAGTCGGTCGGGAAAATGGCGCCTGCGCGCGCAAATACGCCGAATTTGGATACCGAGCAGCGCCTGCCCAGATCAAAGGTCAGCACAACCTGCACGCTCGCGTCCGGCTCGCTATCATAGGGGTTTGTGGAAAATCCCTGGCCATCCAGCACGCCGTCGTGGACAAAATCCTTGCTCCAGTGCTCACTGGGCATTTCATAGCTGTTTTCCTGACCCATCGCATTATGCGTGCCGTTTGACACTGTCAGCGTCGCGCCCACAGCCAGATTGGTTGTTCCGGCCGGAGCGTAGTCGCTGAGCGACGCGTCCGCCGCAGCTACCGCGGGCAGAATGCCGAGCAGCATCGCCAGCACCAGAACCAGCGTCAGCCAGCGCCGAAAACTTCTGTTTTTCATTTGTATACCTCCTCATTTCTCTATGTGCATAAAAGCCAGAGCCGGCCTACGCCTTTTCACCGTCTATTTGCACAATTCTATAGATAAGTATAAGGATTTTCTGAACAAATGAGAGTCAACGCTTTTTGTGCGATTGGTGTCTTTTTTTCACTGGAAGCAAATGCTATTGTGGATTTTGCGCATTCCGCCGCACAATTTTCTCTATCATTCACACGCCATTCGCATTGATTTGTTTGGCTTTCTATGGAATTTTTATTGAAATCGTCAAAATTAACTCAGATTAGTTTTGTTATTCTGCTATCGGTTTTGTCAAAAGGTTCTTTCCCACGCAAACTGCCCGCAGACAGCGGCACTAATTGGGGGGCAAAATGGGGGTAGGGAAAGCAGGCACGCAGTACTGGACCTGCAGAATTTCAGATATCTACACCTGTCGAGCATATTCAGTGAACTGTAAATCGGTTTATTGTATAGATCGACATATAACAAACGACCCCTGCTGCAGAATTTCTGCAGCAGGGATGCGCGATTGTAGTACAGTATTTTTTGTGTTTTTTGCCGGAAAGAGAGTGCTCTTGTATTTTTCAGGAAGAACGGTTATGATGGTCTTGTAAATTTAAACCCCGGCATACTGCACGTCAGAATACGAAGGGAGATAAAAATGGATTTCTTAAGCTATAGAGAGCAACTGGGAATTGGACTGTGCGACAATAAAAAATATCAACATTTTCTTACAATTCTATTCAATTTCTTGAACGGAATTCCGACAGACCGCAGTTTTTCGGGAATCAGTACGAAAGAGTATTTACGCTTTTGCAGTACAACTGGAACGCAAATAAGCAATACGTATATGAATGAGCAGCGTGGCGACAATCGATATAACCATTGCATTCGTGTTTTTGCAGAAAATGCGGATGAACCCAAGAACTTCTTCTCGTATTATATCGCATTCACAAATGTGCTGCCCATAAAGCGTGACGGTTATGCCTTTTTAGAGCGAGGCACATTTGCAAATTTATTGGTTCAGATGCTGAAGGACTCGCATATTGCGGTCGACTTGGTTGTAAAGAATGGAGAATACTTTGTTTTTCCAAAGGGCGCGGTTGAGTTGGATTCTGCGCTCGTGTCACAGCCATTAACATGGTTAAATCAGTATGATACCTATATAATGTAGGTGTTCGACGAACTACAAAGTAGGGATTACCGCATACAAATTGGAGGTCATCGAGTTTGAAACAAATCAGTGACAAAAACATCCTAAAAAATGGCGCAACAAAGCAGACTGTCGGTTAGGCGGCCAAAAAACGAGGATGACAGATTACCCCAACGAAGGTAACGGAGAGGCATTTAAGACTATAAACCCCATATGGGCAAGCATTTCAAAGGCTTTTTTTGAGAAATCTAGCGAGCTACAGGGGGCTTATCCTCCTGTGCAGGCAGCTGGATTGTACGGCACATTCTTGCTCAGAATGTGATAGATATCGCGCATAAACGAAAAGGCGGGGGATCATTTCTGATGAAGCGGTCCGCCTGCCTTTTATATCTGCTCAGCGCAGTGTCCGCACGTACTCAGAAGGCGTCATGCCGGCCACGGTGCGAAACTGACGAGAAAAGTGCTGCTGGCTGGAGAAGCCCATGCGTAAGGAAATTTCACCCATGGACAGCGTGCCGTCTCGGAGAAGGAGCTTACTTTCCTCAATGCGGATCTTTGCCAGATAATTGCCCGGCGTCATGCCGAGCTGTGTGCGAAAAATACGGTGCAGGTAGGTTGTGCTGATGTGCGCGGCATCGGCGAGCTGCTGTAACGTGATCTTTTCTCCTGCTTTAGAGGAAATGATCTGTACCAGTTGGTCAGCGATGCGCTGTTCGGCGTGACTGGTGGATGGGAGCTGCGCTGCGGGTTGGAAGGAACGCTTTTTTTCGCAGCGGATCAGGTCAGCCAGAAGCAGTTTCAAAAGGCTCTCCACACAATCATATGCGAAGTCTGTACTGCTGTGTTCGTCCAGCATCCGGCGCAGCAGTGTGATCTGGCGTGCGGTAAGCGCAAGGACCTGGCCGCAGAGAGAAGAGCAGGGGGAATCGACGGCCGCACGGAAAGAGACGGTTAGAAAGCTGACGGGAAGATCGGCATACTGCATGTGCCAGATGTTCCGGTTGATGAGCAGCATCTGCTGTGGCCGGAGCAGAATATCCACGCCGCCGACCAGATTGTGCAGTTCGCCCCGGTCGACATAGACCAACTCCAGTGCCTCATGCTGTTCGCCGCGGAAGTAAAAATCCCTACTGCATTCCTGATAGAAAAAGGTATAGAGCCGCTCCAGCTTCAGATCGCTGGAGGCACCGTAGAATATCTCCGCCGGGTGCTCGCCCAGAAGTGAAAGCACATCGGGACGCGCGGTGCAGATGTCAAAGCAGCAGAGGGCATCCAGCGCGGTGACTGAAAACCGGACACCGGGGCGCAACTTAAAGACACGGTCGAGATAGTAGAGACTGTAAGACTCTGCTTCATAGATTACAAGCAGCGGCATCCCGGAAACATAATCCAGAACGACTGGCTCCTGCGACAGCCACTCTTTTATGGGTTCGCCGGCACGGACACAGCAATGACTGGTGCACGGCATATCGTCCGGGAGCGAGGCGATGACAGTGCCGAATGTCTGCGCGGAGGAGAGGTTCTTGATCTGCATAGTGAAGCCTCCTTTTGCACTATATTTATCACAAGGTACTTGGAAATGCAATATTTTTTTCCATATACCGCATGGAATTTATACGATACTGCACAGAGTAGGGGGAAACGTTGCTTTCCGCTGCAGACCCGGCTAAGATGAGCTCAGAATAAAAAACGGAGCAGGAGACGTGAAAAAATGGACAGACAAAAACCAACTCTTGTGATCATGGCCGCGGGCATGGGCAGCCGCTTTGGCGGCCTCAAGCAGATCGAGCCGGTCGATCCGGAAGGACATATCATCATTGATTTTTCCCTGTTTGACGCATGGCGCGCGGGCTTCCGCGACGTGGTGTTCATCATCAAGCGCGAGATGGAAGCGGAGTTCCGCGAATGCATCGGCGACCGCATGGAGCAGTATTTCCATGTGTCCTACGTCTATCAGGATCTTGACCGCCTGCCGGAGGGCATAGAAGTTCCGGAGGGGCGCACAAAGCCGTGGGGTACCGGCCATGCGCTGGCCTGCTGCAAGGGCGTGGTAAACGGCCCGTTTGCCGTCATCAACGCGGATGATTTCTACGGCCGCACGGCGTTCTCGGAAATCTATGATTTCCTTGCTGCGCAGACCGATGAGAGCAAGTATGCCATGGTCGGCTATCGCCTGAAAAATACGGTGACGGAGTTCGGCTCCGTGGCGCGCGGCGTCTGCGAGATCGAAGACGGGATGCTGACCGGTGTGACGGAACGCACGAAGATCTTCAAAAAGGGCGCGGACGCCGAATACACCGAGGATGGGGAGCATTTCTTTCCGCTGGCGGGCGACACCATCGTATCGATGAACCTCTGGGGCTTCTCAACGCGTGTGCTGGATGAGCTCTGGGCGCGCATGGGCGCGTTCCTGACAGAAGCAATGAAGACAAATCCGCTCAAGTGTGAATACTTCCTGCCGTTTGTGGTAAATGAGCAGCTTGCAGACAAGTCCGCAAGCGTGCAGGTGCTGCCGTGCGAGGAAACATGGTACGGCGTGACCTACCGCGAAGATCTGGCATCTGTCAAGGAAGCCGTGGCCAAGATGAAGGCGGAGGGCATCTATACGGAAGAGCTTTGGAAATGAACGAAAACCTGTTTGAAGTACTGCGCGCCTTCCGGCTGGACACAAAGCCTGTTTCCTGTGAGCCGTATGGCTGCGGGCACATCAATGTGACCTATCTTGCCGTGACGGAAAGCGGCCGGCGCTATATCCTGCAAAAAATCAACAACAACACGTTCCGCGACGTGGCGGGGCTGATGGAAAATATCACTGCCGTCACGGAGTTCCTGCGGACAAAAACAGACGACCCGCGCAGCGTCCTGACGCTTGTAAAAACGCATGACGGCGCAAGCTATCTGCATGCGCAGGATGCCTATTAGCGCGTGTATGACTTTGTGGAGGGCACCATCTGCCTCCAGCTTCCCGAGACGGACGAGGACTTTTATCAGAGCGCCGTGGGCTTCGGCACATTCCAGCAGCTTCTGACGGATTTCCCGGCGGCGAAGCTGCACGAGACCATCCCGAATTTCCACAATACACCGGACCGTTACCGCGCGCTTCTGGAGACATTGGAGCGCGACCCCATGCACCGGGCAGCGCAGGTTCAGCCTGAAATTGAATTTGCGCTGGCCCGGCAGGCAGAAATGTCGGCCATTCAGAACGCGCTGACTGCGGGCGAGCTGCCGCTGCGCGTGACGCACAACGACACAAAGCTTAATAACGTTCTGCTGGACGCGGCGACCCGTCAGGCGCTGTGCGTGATCGATCTGGATACGGTCATGCCCGGCTCGAGCCTCTATGACTTCGGTGACTCCATCCGCTTCGGCGCGGCAACTGCCGCAGAGGATGAAAAAGACCTCTCCAAAATGGAGATGAGTCTTGACCGCTTCCGCGTCTTTACGCGCGGCTATGTCCGCGCCTGCCCCGGCCTGACGGCAAAGGAGTTGGAGCTGCTGCCAATGGGAGCTAAGACCATGACCATGGAGTGCGGCGTTCGCTTCCTGACGGACTATCTTGATGGGGATCATTATTTTGCCGTTCATCGGGAAGGGCAGAATCTTGACCGCTGCCGCACCCAGTTCAAGCTCGTGGCGGACATGGAGAAGAAGTGGGACGAAATGCGGAAGATCGTAGAGGAGGAATCGAGATGAACGTACTTGTGACCGGCGGCACCGGATATATTGGCAGCCATACCTGTGTGGAACTGATCGAAGCAGGCCATACGCCGATTGTAATTGACAATCTCAGCAATTCCAACCCTGAAAGCCTGCACCGCGTGGCCGAAATTACCAGCAAGACGGTGGAGTTTATCGAGGGCGACGTGCGTGACGAGGCGCTGCTGGAAAAAATCTTTGCAGAGCATGAGATTTCCTGCGCCATCCACTTCGCGGGCCTCAAGGCGGTGGGTGAATCCGTTGCCAAGCCGATGGACTATTATCAGAACAATCTCGATGCCACCTTGATGCTCTGTAAAGTCATGGAAAAGCACAATGTCAAGCGCATCATCTTTTCTTCGTCCGCCACGGTCTACTCCGGCGACAACGAGATGCCGCTGCGCGAGACCGCCAAAACCGGAAACTGCACCAATCCCTATGGCTGGACAAAGTACATGGGGGAACAGATCCTGCGCGACATCGCAAAAGCGGACCCCGAATGGTCGGTCGTGAACCTGCGCTATTTTAACCCTGTGGGGGCGCACGAAAGCGGAAAGATCGGCGAGCATCCGAACGGCATTCCCAATAATCTTATGCCGTATATTTCGCAGACCGCCATCGGCAAGCGCGACCATCTGAACGTGTTCGGCAACGACTATCCCACGCCGGACGGCACCGGTGTGCGCGACTACATTCATGTTGTCGATCTGGCGAAGGGTCATGTTGCCGCGATCCAGTATTTGATGACCCACACCGGCGAGGGCGTGTTCAACCTCGGCACCGGTCACGGCTACAGCGTGCTTGACATGGTTCACGCCTTTGAGGAGGCAAACGGCGTCAAGGTGCCGTATGAGGTCACTGCCCGCCGCCCCGGGGACCTTGCGACCTGCTATGCAGACCCGGCGAAAAGTCTCGCGGTGCTCGGCTGGAAGGCGGAAAAGGATCTCGTCGATATGTGCCGCGACACGTGGAACTGGCAGAAACAAAATCCAAACGGATATGAGCAATAAGGAGCGATCAAAATGCTGCACCTGAATATCATCAAAGTCAAAACACCCGAAGAAATGGGAAAGGCGGCTGCCGACGAATTTGAGGCGGTCATCTGCCGCAAGCCCGCCTGTGTGATGGGACTTGCCACCGGCTCGACGCCGCTGCCGCTCTACCGCGAGCTGATCGCGCGTGAACAGGCTGGCAAGCTCGACTTTTCGCGCGTCCGCTCCGCAAACCTCGACGAATACAAGGGTCTTGCGCCCGACCACCCGCAGAGCTACCGCCGCTTCATGCAGGAAAACCTGTTTGACCATATCTCCATCAAACCTGAGAACACTATCGTTCCTGACGGCCTTGCTGACGATATCCCCTCCATGTGCAGGGCGTATGAGCGCAAGATTGAAGACTGGGGCGGCGTAGATATCCAACTGCTCGGCATTGGCCACGACGGGCACATCGGCTTCAACGAGCCGTGTGACCATTTCCCGGTCATGACGCATGAAGTGAAATTGACGGAAATGACCCGCGAGGCCAACAAGCGCTTCTTCTCGTCCATCGACGAAGTCCCGACCGCAGCCGTCACGATGGGTGTCGGCACGGTCATGGCGGCGCGGAAGATCGTCATGGTCATCACGGGCGCAGACAAGGCGGACATCCTCTACAAGGTCTTCTTCGGACCGGTCATGCCGGAGGTTCCGGGCTCCATTCTGCAGTTCCATTCCGACGTGACCCTCATCTGCGACGAAGCTGCGGCAGCCAAAATGCCGCAAGAAGGGCAGCAATGCAGCATTTAGGCATTGAGAACCCAATCGAAAATTTGACCGTGTCAGAGTATGCGATTATACCATTGCAAATGTCCTTGGAAGAAATGTCACTGCAAACTCAATATTATGAAGTAAAATACGGCGATTTTGACGTAAAAATACGTCACTGCTGATGTTTACAAAAAGGGAGAAATATGACAAACTAATGGTAACAGATGACGAAATACAAAGAAGAATACGTACACTCAGATCATTTGTTATATGTTCAGCTTGGAGAGAATGTCCGGAAGCTACGAAAGCGGTGCCACCTTACGCAGGATGAATTGGCAGCGCGTATTGGGGCCGATCAAAAACGAGTATCCAGAATTGAACGCGGTGAGGCTCGTCCGAACTTGACGCTTTGCCTTAGACTAGCAAATGCGTTCCATGTATCGGTAGATACGCTGCTGGAGGGCGTTGTGGAATATGAAATGGTGCAAACCTTGCTGAACGACACTTCCGAACAGCTTCTTGCACAAGAATTGTTACAAGTTGTAAAACGATATATCAGAGAAGCAGAAAAATAGCGGTGTTCCGGCGAACACCGCTATTTTTAATCCCCGTAGTTTTCGTCCTGAAGCATACGGATGAATCTAACGACCATCCTCTTTTGCTGCTCTGTGCAGGACGCGGCTAGATGCGTAAGCTGCACCAACGTCGGATCAGCTTCGGTCAGCTCCGGATAAAATATCTGGTCGGCGGAAAGGCCGAGGCTGCGCAAGAGCAGCTCCAGCGAGTTCATGCTCGGCCCCTTTTCGCCCAGCTCGATCGCGGAGATCTGTCGGTCACTGACTGTACTTTTTTCAGAAAGCTGCTGCCGTGTCAGTCCCTGCGCTTCGCGGTTTTCCCGCAGGATCTTGCCGATCCGCTCGGAAACCGGCTCATGTAGTTCTACCACCGATAGATCACCTCCGTCGACGATATTCTACATGAAATAGCCTCATCAGAAAATGCTCCAATGGTGGTGAAATACATACACTAATAGCACATATAGAGAATACTCCCGTTTCCGCCATATAAAAAAACGGCGGAATTGGGAGTCTACCTGTGTGAACATAGACACTCCATTTCCGCTGGGAATGGAGTGTCTTATGCGTCAAACGGTGGCATGGAAGCGGCGATGCCGTTTCTTGCGGTGACCAGCCAACCAGCATACTGTAGCGGGGCTTTCAGCCGCAAAAACTGCTGCAGGATGTGACAAGAACCTCGCATACGCGAGATATACACTATCAGATGTAAGAATTAACAGCTATCAGTGCATATCTGCCAGAGAAGGCAGATGTACGCCGATAGCTGTTTTTTATATCCGACCCCGTGCCCCTCCGCTTTTGAAATTTTGGTTCTCTCAAAATTTCAAAAGATTGGAGGAATCCGTAATGGGATTCAACTGTGCACAGGAAAAGGCAAAATTTGACCGTGAATGGCTGCGCCTTCGAAAAGAATACACGGACGCCGGTATGAGCGAAACGGCGATACAGAAGATTTATGAATACGACTGGTACTGCTTCTGCCGCAATCGCGCTTATGAGCGCAGGGCGACACAAATGCCATCGCTGGAAATCGACAGTCCGGACGATGAGCGCCGCTCTGCACTGTTTCGGAAAAACGAGGCGCTTTCCACTTCCTTTGATGAAAGCGCCTTTCCAGATCGTTATGCATGGGTTGACACATTGGAAGATGAGCGATTGCTTCGTGCCATTATGAAATTAAACAAAAAAGACTTGGAATTGCTTACCTATGTCACACTTGAGGGACATGGTCAAGAAGAGCTTGCGCGAAGATGGGGGTGTACCCAGGCAGCAGTTGCTATCCGTATGAAAAAAATTAAAAAAATTTTTCAAACGACCTTATAAAAAAGCCGTTCCCGTGGCCTATGCATTGAGGGGACATTTTCAGTCCGCCTCGTGCAGCTTGAAAAGTACATATCCAGCGACTGAAATGACATCAAGCGGACGAGCCAGAAATGGAACAGCGATGCGGAGGATGCGCGAAGACCACCTGTACAGATTTCCTGTATAAAGACGGCCCAAGAAGGTGACGAGCGGTACCCATCCATCCAAAAGCAGCTTTGGCAAGCTGCCTCGCAATGATCTTGTCCGCGGACAATGGTACTCCTGCCCAGCCACAACGGAACGTAATGGGGGCAGCTCGGAGAGATCCTCGGAGGGGTGCAAGACCCGTGAGCGGTGCCAGCCGCCGTTCAGCCGCTGCCTTGGCTCCGGGAAGAAGCGTCGAACAGGAGCGAGTATCAAAATTTCAAAAGCAGGGGCGGCTCTGCGTTTTACAGAGCCGCCCCGTGGCTAAAGGAGAATCATATGAATCCAAACATTGATTTTTTAGGCATCTGCCAGCTACTGAAAGCACTCCGAACGGTCGGTTTTTCTGAGAATGAAATCAAAAAGATCGCACGGCGGATCGCTGTCGAGCTTGGTGCAAATTTCACACTTTATGCTTGATTTTTCTCCGTTTTGGTCATAGCTATTGCGCCACCGGTGTGATAGTGTGTGTTGCTACAGAGGGGGGTGAGAATATGGCAAAGAAGCAAACCAACGGAAACCTTGCGCTGGAACAGCAGCGCGTCATTGTAATCCCGGCGCACGATGAGATCATAGCGCGAAAGCTGCGTGTCGCAGCATATGCCCGCGTCAGCTCCTCCAGCGAGGATCAACTCAATTCCTATCGTGTTCAAAACCAATATTATTCCGAACTCATCTCCGGCAATCCGGATTGGGAAATGGTCGACATTTATGCCGACGAGGGTATCACCGGCACGTCGGTCGAAAAACGCGAGGATTTCCAGCGCATGATGCGAGACTGCCGCAAAGGAAAAATCGACCGTATTCTGGTCAAAAGCATTTCCAGATTCGCTCGAAATACGAAAGATTGTCTTGCGGCCATCCGGGAACTCAAGGAACTTGGCGTCAGTGTCCAGTTCGAGGAACAGGGCATCGACACCAGCAAGGTGTCCAGTGAGATGGTCACGGCGATCATGGCATCGCTGGCACAAAAGCAGAGTGAGGCCATATCTGGAAACGTCAAATGGGGCGTTCAAAAACGAATGCAGGATGGAACATTCATTCCATCATATCTACCTTATGGCTATGAAGCTGTAGGCAAAAAGATTTGCATAAATGAAGAACAAGCATTCATTGTAAAAAAAGTTTTCTCCGATTTCCTTGCTGGTCGCAGTACCGAGCAAGTTGCCGCAGATTTACGAACCAACAACATTCCATGTAAAAATGGGCGTGTGCAATGGGATTCTTCGTCTGTGCGTTACATCCTTCGGAACGAAAAATATACTGGAAATTCCAAATGGCAGAAATATTACACCCCGAATACTTTCCCTTTTCATTGCAAAATCAATACCGGAGAAGTTCAATACTACTGGGCAGAGGGAACACATCCGGCAATTATTTCAGATTTGGAATACCAGTTGGCGCAAAAACTGCTGGAAAACAAATCGAACCGAATCGCCAAAAGGCATAACAAAGCATATCCGCTGCGCCAGAGGGTGTATTGCGGATCGTGTGATTCCGTATTTCGCAGAAAGGAAGTCAATGCAACTGTTTACTGGGTATGCTTAGGCCATGACAGAGGACAGAATTGTGACATCTGCCAAGTACCAGAAGATACGATCAATGCAGCTTTCTGCCGTCTGTACTACAAGCTCAAGCATAACGGCAACCCCATCTTCACACAGATGCTCTCCAATCTCCAAAAGGTCCGCTATAGCCGGATGCTCTGGAGTGAAGACGTGATATCCCTCAACAAGAAAATATCCGATATTCTCAGTCAGGTTCAATTCCTAGCCCAGCTTCAGCAAGCGGGCGGCGTTGATCCTGACACTTTTATCTCATCCAATAATAAACTCAGCGAACAGCTCCGCAGGCTGAAACAGGAAAAAGCAAGGCTTCTTGATACTGACAGCGACGATCTGGCAGACCGTACCCGCGATCTCATGGACGTGCTGGAGGATGGGCCGGATTTTCTCGACAGCTTTGATGCGGAGCTGTTCGATGCGCTTGTGGAAAAGGTCATCGTAGACAGCAACGAGCGCCTGCGGTTCAAGTTGAAAAACGGCTTGGAGCTGACAGAGCAGATTGAAAGGACAAAGCGGTAATGGGAAATCGGAAGCTGCCGTTTGGCTATCAGATGCGCATGGGCGAGATCGTCCGAAACGAGCCGGAAGCCAAAGCTGTGCAGGATATTTTCCTGCAATACACGCTCGGCGCGTCGCTGAAGGAAATCGCAGAACAGATGAGAAAGACCGGCCCCGTCTATGACGAGGGCAAGAGCTGGAACAAGAACATGATCGCACGAATCTTGGAAAACACCAAGTACACTGGGGCAGACAGCTATCCGAGATTAGTTGACATAAAATTATTTGAAGCAGCCGTCGAGAAGCGCCAGACCAAGCAGCGTCTGCCGGAGCGGACACCCGCACAGAAAGCGCTCAAGCGGGTCTGCTCCAAGCCGTCCACACCGGAAATCGAGCAGCAGGTCATGCACCTGCTCGGCAGACTGGCGGAACAGCCAGAGCGCATCACGCAGCCAGAAAAACAGCCGACACTGATACACAGCACCACGCAAACCGAGCTGGATGACGTTCTAAACACCCAGCCGCTCGACGAGGATGCTGCCAGAAGCCTGATCTGCAAGCTGGCACAAGAACAGTATGATGCCATTGGCAACGAGGAATACGAAACCGAACGCCTGCGGCGGCTGTTCACCGCATTTGAATGCACAGCAGAACTCAACGCGGCGCTGCTGCAAAGCGCCGTCTCCGCCGTCTTGGTGACGCGCCAGACGGTGCGGCTGCAGCTCAAGAACGGACAGATCATTGGAAAGGACGATTTGGTATGACAGACGAAAAGCCGCGCGTCATTATCATTCCACCCAAGCCAGAACTACAGCAAACGACCACGGTCACAACGCAGCTTCGCGTCGCGGCATATTGTCGTGTTTCGACCAAGGAAGAAGAACAGGCCAGCAGCTATGAAGCGCAATGCGAATACTACACCGACAAAATCATGTCTAACAAGGAATGGACAATGGCTGGCATTTTTGCCGATGAAGGTATTACCGGCACGTCCACGAAAAAGCGTACAGAATTCCTGCGGATGATCCGTCAATGCAAGCAGAAAAAGATCGACCTCATACTCACAAAATCCATTCAGCGGTTTGCACGCAATACGCTTGACTGTATCAACTATACGCGCATCCTCCGGCAGCTTGGCATCGGCGTCCTCTTTGAGAAAGAAAATATCAACTCCTTGCCGCCAGACAGCGAATTTATGATTACGATGTACGGCGCGATGGCACAGTCCGAAAGCGAATCCATCTCCGGCAACATCCGGCGCGGCCGGCAGATGCACGCAAAAGTTGGAACGCTCAAGGTTCCATGCTATCGACTTTATGGATACGAAAAAGACACAGAGGGCAAATTCCGCGTCATACCGGAGCAAGCAGAAATCGTGCGCGAACTCTACAAGCGATATGAGAGCGGCGCCAGCTTGCGAAATCTGCAAGACTGGCTGGAGGAAAATCAGATCAAAACGGTTCTCGGAGAATCAAAATGGACAACAACATCCATCAAGAGCATCCTGACAAATGAAAAATACTGCGGCGATGTCCTGCTCCAGAAAACATTCCGGACAGATGTGATCAGCAAGAAGGTCATTAAGAACGTCGGTCAGATGGCGCAATACTATATGCCAGACCATCATGAGGCCATCGTCAGCCGGGAGCAGTACAATGCAGTGAAAGCAGAAATGGCACGTCGGAGCGCCCTGCGCAGCCCATCCAAATCGGCTGTGACAGGACGCTCTTGCTATACGAGCAAATACGCTTTATCGGACAGACTTGTATGCGGCGAATGTGGGACACTCTACCGCCGCTGCACATGGACATCCCTTGACCGAAAATATCCCGTCTGGCGCTGCACCAGCCGCCTGAACTACGGAACAAAATACTGCCACGATTCTCCGACGATCAAGGAAGAACCACTGCAAAATGCAATTCTGGCGGCGATCAACTCAGCCATGAGCAACAAACCGGCCCTGCTCGACCTTATCAAGAATGCGGTTTCCTTAGAGCTTCTGCCGGTGCAGGGTCAGACCATGAGCCTTGCCGATATCGAGCGCCGGCTGACGCAGCTCGATGAACGATTCCAGACCTTGCTGGCAGAGGCCATTGATGCCGAAGATATGGAAGCCTGCAATGCGCGGTTCGCAGAAATCCTGGCCGAGCAGACTGCGCTCAAAAAGCAGAAGGAAACGATCCTGCAAAGCAGCGCCGACGCAGACCGCGTCTGCACCCGCATGAAGCAGGCAGAAGAAGCTATAGAGAATACCGCACAGATAATCACAGAATGGAATGAAAACGCCGTCCGACAGATCGTAGAGCGCGTGACCGTCCTCTCTGCCGACGAGGTGCTGGTACGAATCAAGGGCGGTGCAGAGATCAAGCAGCGTATGGAGTAATTCCAATCGAAAAATGAAACAGGATCTGTTCTGCTGTTAAACAGATCCTGTTTTTGTGCCTACAACCATTTATGCGAATCTAAAGTTAGAATTTATTTTTGTCTAATGCTTATTACAGAAGCGGAGTCATATACAACGGAAGAAATACGATGCCGTCTTCCTCTTTGAAATCGCCGGTATGCAAAACATAAGGAATATGAAGCTGCTCGGCATATTTCGTCTTGAATTTTTTCAGAGAGGACAGCGTATAGTTCTTACTCGACTTCACTTCGATGGGAGAGATGTTGTGGCGGTTGCTGATTTGACTCTTGGCGATCAAAAAATCAATTTCCATGCGAGAGGATGCGTCACTGCGAGAGGAATTGGAATAGAAATAGAGCTTATGCCCACTCGCAGTCAGCATTTGCGCGACCATATTCTCCATGACCATGCCCATGTTGACCTCCAGCTTGTCGAGCAGGAGCTTCTTGTAGACTTCGCCAGTAACAATGCCGTTTTCGTCAAAGGCATGGCTGATCAAGAGACCGGTATCGCCCATATAGCATTTCAGCAGCGTCCTGTCCCGGTTCAGATTCAAGCCAAAGGTCGGTTCTGTGGCATTGTAGCAATGATTTACGATCATCGCATCGGAAAGCCAGAACATAGCGTCCTTGTATTCATCGAATCGTGCGCCCTGCTTCAAAGACGAGAGCTTAAAATGTTGATTCTGATTCTTCATCTGCGATGGGATCTCGTCATAAATCGCCTCGACCTTCATCTCGTAGCCTTTCGCATGCTTGCGGATATCATCACGATAGAGGTTCAGGATACGCCGTTTGACCCGGTCTACCTCGTCAAAGTCATTGTGCTTGACAAATGCATTGACAGCCTGCGGCATTCCGCCAACGATCAGGTATTGCCGGAACAGATCCATCGCCTTGCGATGCAGCGCCTGTCCGAGCGGCGCTTTTTTCCTGTAGCAGTCGCGGATAAAATCCATCATCGTGTCGTTCCCGTTTGCCCACAGGAACTCCTCAAAGTCCAGCGGATACATATCTACATGATCTTCCTCGGACGGGATCAGGATATCCTTTACATTTTCACGGATGGAAATAAGTGAGCCTGTCTCAATATAGTCGTAGCGTCCATCTGCGACGAGGTATTTAATAGCGCTTCTCGCTCTTGGGAAAAGCTGAACCTCATCAAAAATAATCAGAGATTCCCGCTCGTAGAGCTTGACCCCATAATAGGTCGTCAGCTTCATGAAGAAGGTTTTCAGGTCGACAAGGTCGTGTTCAAACATTTCCTTGACCGGCTGATCGACAAGGTTGAAGTCAATCAGAATATAGGATTTGTATTCCGCCTTGGCAAACGCCTCGACAATATAGCTCTTTCCAACACGCCGAGCGCCCTGCACCAGAAGGGCGCTCTCGCCGCTTCGCTGCTTCCATTGCAGCAATTCCTGATAGATTTTTCTGCGCATAAAGAACCTCCTGATAAAACTGCCAAAACGAGTTATCTCTATAAGAGAATAACACAAATCAAGAATTTATGCAAGGAAGAAATCGCGCAAATCAAGATTTTTATTTTTCACATTTCTACACAAATCGAGTAAATTGAACATTTCATTTGCCCAGTATTTGAAACACTGTTTGTTACATTTTGTGAATAGCTTTTGTCTGAAACCTATGGCATGATTATAAAACAAGAGAAAGGACGATACAAAGATGACATACCGCGAGATCGGAATTTCAATCCGCAGCGCGTACTCACAGGGCTGGCCGGACGATGCTTCACGGCTTGCATTCCGCACGGAAACGCGGAAGCTGTTCCGTGATGCTGGCTGGCAGGTCGAAGAAATGCCGCTGGACAGCGGCCATTGTGATACGGTGCGAAATGGGAAAGACGCGCTATACCTGCATCCGACCGTGCTCAGCGGCGTCATGCAGGAAGATCACATTCCAGAGCTGCAGCAGCTTCTGTCCAGCGCGGCTACGTTCCGCGTTCTTGGTATAGACCTGCACATGGAATGCTTTGAACTGACAGACGAAGAATCCCGCCAGAGGCTGGAAGAACAAACCGAACGGATCGACAACACCATTCTGGAAGCCTGCCGAACGAAACGGAGAAACCTGTTCCGCACAGGTCCAGTTGCCGCGCGCATCGGACGGCAGTTCGCAATTCGCCGCTTGACGGACTTGGAACGATCTGGTCCGTACATTGCGGAAGGTTATGTTGGAGAGCGGATTGAACAGCTTATTGCTGATGGCCGGCTGATTACCGCACAGACCCGCTACGGTCAGGGGCTGCGGACAGCGACCGAAGCAGAGCTTGAAATGGCAGAAAACGCAGATCCAATGCAGATGCATTTTTAAGAGGTGAGACGATGATTTACGCAACCGGCGATCTTCATGGAAACAGCCTTCGGTTTCAGCCGCAATACTTTCCAGAGCAATCTGAAATGACAAAGGACGATTACATGATCGTCTGCGGCGATTTCGGCTGTGTCTGGAACGGTGACAAGAGTGACGATCCACAGCTCGACCGGTTGGAAGCCTTGCCGTTTACGGTTCTGTTCGTGGACGGCAATCATGAAAACTTCGATGCGCTGAACGAACATCCGTTGGAACAATGGCACGGCGGAAGGGTGAATAAGATCCGTCCGCACGTTATCCACCTGATGCGCGGGCAGGCGTTCGAGCTGCAAGGCTGCACCTTCTTCACGATGGGCGGCGCACAGAGCCATGATATTGGAGACGGCATTCTGGACATGGACAGCCCAGATTTTTACGAACAATATGACAGCCTGCGCCGCAATCGCGGGCAGTTTCGCATTGACCATATTTCATGGTGGCAGGAGGAACTTCCGTCCGGCGAAGAATACGCCGAAGCCCGGCAGACGCTGGAGCGGTTGAACTGGAAGGTTGATTACGTCATCACACACTGTGCGCCAACAGCAATTCAGCAGAAGATCAATGCCGATTTCAAGCAGGACAAGCTGACGGAATTCCTGAATGAAATCCAAAGCCGCAGCCAATTCCACTATTGGCTGTTCGGACACTACCACGACAACCGAATTATCGACGAAAAGTACGTCATGCTTTACGAGCAGATGGTACGGGTATTATAAAACAGGGCAGAGAAAGACGCGGTCACGGCGACTGCGCTTTTCTTTGCCCTGTTGGACATTTTGAAGGAGGAAACTATGTTATTTGAAATTTCTGAATATTATACAGGTGGGAAAATCCGGCTGAAGCCGCGGGTCGAATTGTATGACACGCGCGATTACATGGGAAAGCAAATGCCGGGACTGGCAATTGTTCTTGACGAAGTGGATCAGAAGGAGAACGTGACCGAGCAATACGCCGTCCTTACGGTGTCCTTCGGAGACTTCCTCGCCTTGAAAAACTGTGCATTCATTGACACCAACAACTGCCCGTTCGCGCCGCAGCTCCTTTCCGACGAAATCGCGCAGGATACTGGCCACAGCAAAATCAGCGGCTACTGCGAATATCCCCTGTGGGTGTTCAAGGAGGACTTTCTGAAGGAAATCGGCGGCGAAAAGTACGAGCAGTATTTTGAGCAGTTCGATGCTTATATGCGCAGAGAGATGTCCGAGGGTGATATGAAAATGGATGAGATGCAGGGGTGGTAAAAATCAAAGAATTCAGGGTAGTTCTTTGAAATTAGTCCCTCGACGAAGGTTGACGAATCTGGTATAATTCTTACAGACAAGTCAACCGACAAGCCATCCACATAACAAATACGGGAGGCATCATAAAATGAGCAGAGAAACAGAAAAGATTCTGAAAGAATTACAGCGTTTCCTGGATTCTCACGCAGACGAGATCAAGAGCGAGGACGACGCGAATGCGCTGGCGGAGCAGTTCCTAGCAGAGTACGACCAGAAGTGTGCTGCGCAGCAGGATCATGCACCCGAAACAGCCGATGATTATCTGGATCTTGCGGAGCAGGCAACATCCAAGAAAAAGCACATGGAATATCTCCGCAAGGCGCTGGAGTTGGAGCCGGACAATCTCGATGCGCGGCTGCAGATGATCACCTGCACGACCGAACATCATTTGGACGAGCAGCGGCTTGCCTTGCAGGAACTGCTGGCGCTGGCAGAGCAACAGATGAAAGAAGCCGGTGCATTTAAAGAGTACACGGGTGAATTCTGGACAGCGCCGGAAACCAGACCGTATATGCGTGTGCGCTATACATACTTCGACGTGCTGATCTCCTGCGGTATGATGCGTCAGGCAATCAGCGAAGGACAGCGCCTGCTGGAGCTGTGCGAAAGCGACGACCTTGGTGTCCGCTATCAGCTGATGCACCTGTACGTCTTTATGGAGGACGAAATGCACGCGCTGGCGCTCCATAAGCAATTTGACTCCTATGAAGAAACACAGATGCTCCTTCCGCTGGCAGTTTTGTATTACAAGCTGAACCAGTTTGACAAGGCGGAGGACTACATCAAACGCCTCGCAAAAGCGAATAAGGATACGAAGAAATTCCTACGGGCAGCAGCGCACGACGAATTGGACGATTACATCGACGAGCTGAATCCCTATGGATACCAGCCGTTTACGATGGAAGAACTGCTGGATGAACTGATGAAATCCAGTTATCTCTTTGAGTCCGTGCCGTACTTCTTCACATGGGCAAACAAAGTCCTTACTGCGAAGTCCGCTTCAAAAAAGAACATCGGAAAACCGCACCTGCTGAATTAAGCGGGCAACAAAAACATACAGCGAAGGCACGACCAAGCGTCGTGCCTTTTGCGTTATCCACGATTACCGTGAGCCATTCAGAAGCGCCGTTGTCCTTGCGTTGACTCCCATAAGCTCCCGCTGTGTCTGCCGATTTGCTTGGCACATGGGCATCAGAAAACTTACAGCCTTTCGGATCTGCTGAAGATCAGAGGAAGTGAGCGCATTCTGATGCAGATGCTCCAAAACGCGGCTATAGGCATCCTTCAAGGATGCAGACACAGCAGGCTGAAAGAAATAAGTTGAGATCAGGCCGCCGATCAGGGCGGCTTCGTTATCGGTGTACTGCATGGCTGCGCTCCCTTCGCAAGAATCAAACGAACGGGGCAATCATACCACAAAATATTGTAGCAGGCTATTCGCAAAACGACGAAATATATGATGCGCGCCTGCAGCTAAAGATAAAAAGCAGTTGAAAGTGGTCTACATTCTGCAAAAGTATGCGCTATACTGCTCCACTCCGAAGATAGTGCGTAAGAATCCGCAAAAACTGTGCAGCTGTCGGAGCTGCCATCAGCGGGCAGCAGGTAAGACTACGCAGAAACGCGGCGTTTTTGTGCCAGGAGGCGCAGGCAAACCCGTCAATGTTTCGGACGACCTGAAGCGGATTGGTGTTGTATTGGTCTGCCACTTCGGGATATAGCCGCTGCGATGGCTTTACCAGCCAATGCGGGTTGAGCGCGGCAAGATAGACCGAGTAGGAAAGATGGAAAAATGCGGTGTTGGTTGCAGAGAAACCGAGTCGGTACAACAGATCATATACTTCGACAATGTCTGTTACGGCGTTCATGCTGCATCCGTCCCCTCCAGTGCTTGAACACGATCCATAAACTGTTGAACCAGAGCGCCCTGCGCCTCCGCATCCAGCATGGAAAAGAGAAACAGCAAGGTCGGGGCGGAGGCGGCATATCTCCCGCGCTCCAAATCACTGTATGCGCGGCTGGAAATACGAAGCTGCTCCGCCATGGCCTCCTGAGTCAATGCCTTCTGCTGCCGCAGAGAAGACAATTCTTCGGAAAGAAGCTCTGCGAGCAGCGCCGGGTATGGTTTCATTCTGAAGACCTCCATAGTTTATAATAGATCGACTATGGAGATTCTATGTCGAAATGAAGCACGCTTCCACGAAGTACGCTTCGTGCTCGCCGTTCAAATCTTGTGAAAAAGCCGAGTTAAAGCACGCAAAACAGTATTTATTCGGTGAAACAACAGAATATCCAATGCGCACCAGCGCGGAAAGGAGAAGCCATGAACGTCAGAAAACCTGTGGATTACGGCACGATGTACCGGGAATTGACTGCAATTCTTACGCAAAATCTTTCGCAGATGGACGAAGTGTACGCCATCGGCAAGGCCATCAGTCAGCGCCCGGAGAAGGGCGCGGCGGTCGCAGCCGCAGAATTCTTGCAGGCGAATTTCCCTGACCGCGCAGGCTTTTCCCCGCGCAACGTGCGCCGGATGCGCGATTTTTACAAGACTTATGAAAATGACCAAACGCTCCTCCGGCTGGCAATGAAAATCGGCTGGACGCTGAATGTGGTCATTATGGAAGCGGAGCTGACAAGCGAGGCTCGCAAGTGGTATCTGAAACAGGCACGGGAGCGGCAGTGGTCAAAGAAAGAACTGCTGGACATTCTCAGTAGCGGCTTCGAACCGGATACGGAAGCAGATCATGAAAACTCTTCTTTGCGTTTTTCTGAGAGCTGCGGTATAATAAATCAGAAAATGAAGGAGCAGCCGTTAAGCCACCTTGCTATTACATTATCGAAAGCCATGCAAGTGCGAACCTTTCGGTCTTCATTCTGGAAGCGACCAAGGAACTGGTTGGATTTGCTGCTTACTGAGATATGCTGGACGGCGTACTGGTTTATATGGAGTATATGGAGAGCGCACCCAGCGGAAATCCGACGATGTCTCGGTCGAGAAAGCACGCCAGTATCGGTGCAGTGTTGCTGGTCTTCAGGACTTCGCATTCCATACCTGAAAGAGGTCTGACAGATGCAGAATGAAAAATATCTGGAGCTGGACGCGCTTGCTGCGCCGAACGGTTATGTCGCACCTCCAATGAAAGAAGATCTGGCTTACGTTGTCTACTTCCGCAAGACCTGTCAGCGGTATCAGATCGACTTCGCAAAAGCCGATCCGGACGAACGCGACTTCGTGATCCATATGGCAGAGAAAACATTTTTACAGAAGCGTGCTTGATTTTGTAGTTGATCGGAGTCACTCCGACAAGATGTGTGTTCATCTATAGTGTAGTGAAAACACACGTCGCTGCGGACTGCATATCGTTCGCAGCGACTTTTTATGCTTCGCATGAAAAGTCACTTCTCACTCATTTCGTCGCAGCTCCTCCCAAAATCGCAATAGCTGACGCTGGATTGCGATTTTGTTTTTCTAATTTGGCAGTTGATCCATAGTGTACTGAAAACACACTCAGAAATGACCTTTGGATGTCAGATGATCGCGCAAGCGCGTTCATCTCGACAGCAAAGGTCTTTCTTCGTTCAAAATCGTAACCACTTCGTTGGATTGCGATTTTGTTGCTCTAATTTGATAATTGATCCATAGTGTTCAGATCATACACGCCGCTGTGAGCATCCGGGCTGCAGCCTGCGGTGCGGTCATGCCGGAGCCGGGCGGCTTGCGCATACAGGGTGCAGAGAAGCGTTTCGCAGGAGTGCGATCATTTTAACATATTCTGCTTAAACCCATAGCCTCTTTTTCAAATGCTCCATGAAATTTATCAAATAGTGCACAAAACGACAAAAAGGATTGCCTTATAGGAACGGGATGGATAAGATAGAGATAACCCGAAATAGGAGGCAGGAAAATGGACAAACAGAAGCCGGCCCTTGTGATCATGGCTGCGGGCATGGGCAGCCGCTTTGGCGGCCTCAAGCAGATTGAACCGGTCGATCCGGAGGGGCATATCATAATCGATTTTTCTCTGTTTGATAGCTGGCGTGCGGGGTTCCGCGACGTTGTGTTTATCATCAAGCGCGAGATGGAAGCAGAATTCCGGGCGTGCATTGGCGACCGCATGGAGCGGTATTTCCATGTGTCTTATGTATATCAGGACCTTGACCGTCTGCCGGAGGGCATTGAAATTCCGAAAGGACGGACGAAGCCGTGGGGGACCGGTCACGCGCTGGCCTGCTGCAGGGGTACGGTAAACGGACCGTTTGCCGTCATCAACGCGGACGATTTCTATGGCCGTACGGCCTTTTCGGAGATTTACAGCTTTCTGGAGGCGCAGACCGACGCGAGCAAGTACGCCATGGTTGGCTACCGCCTGAAAAACACGGTGACGGAGTTCGGTTCCGTGGCCCGCGGCGTGTGTGAGATCGAAAACGGGATGCTGACCGGCGTGACAGAGCGCACGAAGATCTACAAAAAGGGCGCGGATGCCGAATATACTGAGGATGGCGTACAGTTCTTCCCGCTGGCGGGCGATACAATTGTGTCGATGAACCTCTGGGGATTCTCGGCGCGCGTGCTGGATGAGCTCTGGAACCGTATGGGGGCGTTTTTGAACGACGCCATTCCGGCCAATCCGCTCAAGTGTGAATATTTCCTGCCGTTTGTGGTGAACGCACAATTGGCGGACAAGTCTGCAAGCGTGCAGGTGCTGCCGTGCGAAGAAGCGTGGTACGGCGTGACCTACCGCGAGGATCTGGATTCGGTCCGGGAGGCTGTGGCGAGGATGAAGACGGAGGGCATTTATACGCAGGCGCTTTGGACATGACGAACAGCTTCCTGTGCGCATATCAATGACCCTTATAACAATACACAACGTCAAGCACCCGGTCAGCACAATTGCTGGCCGGGTGCGTATTTCAGCCTGTGTTCCGGAAGGATGCCGGGAACAGGCGGCTTCGGGTATATGACCTGCGGTTACGCCGTTTCCTTTCTGAACGTCACAACAAACGCGCCCTTTATCTGTGTTGACGTTCCCATGTAATCGTATGCCGCAAGCTCCCAGCCCTCGGCAGCTCTTTCATTCAACAGCTGATCCAGCATCAAAATGTCCGCTGCATTCGCCTTGTCCGAAAACCATTTTGTGCTGACCGTTAAAATTTCAGTTTTGTAAGTATACATGAAAAACCTCTCCTTTTAAAATACTGTGATTTCAGGTGCTTTCCGTTTTGTTTTCCGGGGCCGGCGCTGCACGATATGCGCGGCTTTCCACATACGCCATCATACGGTTATACAGTACCACGTAGAAAAGTATGGCAAGCTTACCGCCTAATGTCATGCTGATACCCTCCGTTTTGGAATTCCAGTGTTCCTTCATGATACTGATTCATGCTGCGAAATACCACCATTTTGCACGTTCTAACGGTAAACTGCAGGTCGCATTTTCTGTTTTCGTGACGGTTCCCCGAAATATTCCGGGCGATGAAGCGCCGGGGGATCAATGCCGGGACGGTTCTGCGCAGGATGAAGCGTCTGTCAGAACGCAAAAAACACGGATGCGCCTTGTAAGGAACGCGTTTCGTATCAGTCTTTTTTGGTCATTTCGTAAAATAGTGCTTTGCTTTTCCTGCGGGATATTGTACAATAAAACAGGGCATTCCCCACCGGAGCCTATCCGGTATCCCGAACATGGAGTGATTCAATTTGCACAGCACACTACTGGCATTCGATATCGGAACCAGCGGCCTGAAGGCCTCGCTGGTCGATGAAAATCTCAATATTATCCGCAACGTCACAACATCCTATCCCACGCACCACTACCCGAACGGCGGCTGCGAACAGGAGGCCGCCGACTGGTGGATGAGCGCCGTGCGCGCCATGATGATGCTGCGGGAGCTTGCGCCCGAATACGTCAAGCGTGTCGACGCCATCGGCGTTTCCGGCCATATGCTCGGCTGCCTGCCCATGGATAAGGACGGGCAGACGCTGCGCCCCGCCATGATCCACGCCGATACCCGCGCGCTGGCCATTTCCAACGCCCTGCGCGCCAGATTTGGCCGGGATTATTTCTATGAGATCTGCGGCAACGTCCTTTCGCCCGCATCCACCCTCTGCAAGACGCTCTGGCTGAAGGAGAACGAGCCGGAGCTCTACGCCCGTACATACCGCATCCTGCAGTCGAAGGATTATCTTGTCTACCGCCTCACGGGCCACATGGAGACGACCGATATGTCCGACGCGTCCCACGGGCTGCTCATGAATCTGGAAACGCGGCAGTACGATACGGAGATGTTCCATAACGTGGGCGTCGATCTGGATAAATTCCCGCAGATCCACACCAGCTGCGAGATCGCGGGCCGGTTGTCGGAGGAAGCGGCGGGCTGCCTCGGTCTGCGTGCGGGCATTCCCGTGTCCGTCGGCGGCGGAGACGGGGCCTGCGCCAATGTCGGCGCAGGCGTGGCAAAGCCGGGCGATTTCTATCTCAGCCTCGGAACCACCGCATGGATCGCCGGTCAGATGGACGCGCCGTTCATCGACCCGCAGCACCGCGTATTCCATATTTACGCGCTCGACGGCCACGGCTGCAACGTCTTCGGCACCGAGCAGTGCGCCGGACGCTCTGTCTCATGGGCCATGGACCTGTTCGAGGTCGCCTCCGCGCGTGCGTTTGATTCCGCTGCGGCGACCGCTCCGGCAGGTGCGGGCGGCCTTATCTACCTGCCGTATCTGGAGGGCGAGCGCTCTCCCGTCTTCGACGCGCAGGCGCAGGGCGTTTTCTTCGGTATGAACACCACGCACAAGCGGGAGCATTTCCTCCGCGCCGTTCTGGAGGGCACGGCCTGCGGCCTGAGCCAGATCCTGGACGTCATGCGCGAAAAGCAGCAGATCGAGGAGCTGCGCATCATCGGCGGTGGGGCCAAGTCGAAGCTCTGGAAGCAGATCCTTGCCGATGTGTGCAATGTGACGCTCCACGATGTATCGACGTTCTCCGACAGCGCCACGAGCCTTGGCGCGGCGGCAGCCGCAGGCGTTGCCATCGGCCTGTTCGGGAATCTGCCCGAGGCGTGCAGCCACATCCGCATGAGCGGCGACATTGAACCCGACCAGGCGGTTCAGGAAGCCTACGCCCTCACCAAAAAACGCTACGCCATGCTCTATCCCAGCCTCAAGGAGGCGTTCCACACCAGAGCGTGACACCACTTCGTTGTAGGGGCGGACGACTCTGTCCGCCCGCAGAACACAGTGCTTTTTCTGTAATCCACGGCGAATTCGCAACATTTTGGGGCCGACAGAGTCGTTGGCCCCTACAGGACAGCGTTTTTCTAAGCGGAGAATTTTAAATCTGCTTCGCCACCCACAGCGTCTTCGCCAGCCCTTCCGCCGCTTCCAGCAGACCGATGCAGCTTTCCATGGAAGCGCTCACACATACAACGCCGTGTCCGCCGAGCAGGCAGAGCGGGCTGTGCGCCAGCGCGGCCTCGATGCCCTTGTGGATCTCGTGCGTCCCGTTTTTGCCGTAGGGCAGGCACACGAACCGCTGAAATACAACGTGCAGCGAGCAGTCCTCCGGGACGATAAAGTCCCGGTACCGCAGCGCATACGCCGTCAGATACGGGCAGTGGCAGTGCACGACGGCGTTCACATCCGGCCTCGCCCGGTAGACGGCCTCGTGCAGCAGATACTCGCTCGACCGCTTCCCGCGCCCGCCGATCTGCGCGCCGCTTTCGTCCATGACGCTGATATCCTCCCTCTGAAGCAGCAGCTTCATCCGGCCGGACGGTGTGATATACGTCAATCCGGTTTCCCGGTCTATGATGGAGGCGTTGCCCTCCAGCGCGGTCACGAGGCGCTTCTGCTCCAGAATGTCTGCGAAAAATGCAAGCTGCTGTGCGTAATCCATTGCAGTGTCTCCTAAAATCAAAAAATGCATATGCATATTTTATTGTCTTTGCTGCCCGAAGTCAACGGGCGGCCCGATCAAACAGGAGGTATTTGAACCATGCTGAAAAACATCCCGCCCATCCTTTCCCCGGAGCTTCTGAAGGTATTGGCCGAAATGGGCCACGGCGACCGCATCTGCATCGGCGACGGCAATTTCCCCGGCGCATCCATGGCCAAGCCCAACAATTGCGTCTTCCTCCGTGCCGACGGCCATGGCGTGCCCGAGCTGCTCGACGCGATCTTGCAGGTCATCCCGCTTGACGAGTATGTCGAGCACCCTGTCATGATCATGCAGGTCGCCGAGAAGGACAGGGGCATGGAGATCCCCATCTGGGACGAATATAAAAAGATCGTCGCCAAATACGACGCGCGCGGCGAAGCTGCCTTCGGCAGCTACGAGCGCTTCGAATTCTACGACGAGGCCCGCAAGACCTACTGCATCCTCCAGTCCGGCGAAACTGCCATCTACGCCAACGTGATTTTGCAGAAGGGCGTTATTAAATAAGCAACCTGCGCAAAGCAGCCTCGGCCATGCGGCCGGGGCTGCTTTTGTGCCTGCGTATTATTTCTTTTCCGCGTTGGCCTGTTCCAGCTTGTGCTGGCGGCGGTTGCGGACGGCTTCGTCCATCGGATGGATCTCGCCTGCGGCCTGCAGGGCCATTTTGGTCAGCAGCGGGCCGACCAGCTCGTAGATCAGAATGGCGAACAGCGTAATGTTGCGGATCAGATCACCCTCCGCGCCGAGCTGGCGCGCCGTCACGCACATGCCGAGCGCGACGCCGGCCTGCGGCAGCAGCGTGATGCCGAGATACTTGCAGATCTGCGGCTCACATTTCATGAGCTTTGCGGAATAATGCGCGCCGAGATACTTGCCAAGCGAGCGCGTCAGAATATACACAACGCCGATGAGAACGATCATACCGTCCTTGAACACGCCCAGATCCAGCCCCGCGCCGGAGATGACGAAGAACGCCGCAAACAGCGGGCTTGTCCACCGGTCGGATTTTTCCATGATCTCACCCGACAGCGGGCAGAGGTTACAGAACAGCGTGCCCAGCATCATGCACGTCAGCAGCGACGAGAAACCGATGGTCACAGGGCCGATCTTGAATTCCGCCATGGCCAGCGCCGAGGTCAGGAAAACAAATGCGATGGTCATGTTCAGACGGTTGGTGTTGGAGTTGAACAGCTTTTCCAGCTGCGTGAGCACCCAGCCGCCAAGTGCGCCGAGCGCCAGCGAGCACACGATCTCGATCAGCGGATCGACGACGATGGAGATCACATCGAACGAGCCGGTGTTGAGCGCCTTTGCGATGCCGAACGACACCGCAAACACGATCAGGCCGACCGCATCGTCCAGCGCGACGATGGGCAGCAGCAGATCGACCAGCGGGCCCTTTGCCTTGTACTGCCGCACGACCATGAGCGTTGCGGCAGGGGCCGTTGCCGTGGCGATGGCGCCGAGCGTGATGGCCTGCGCGATGGACAGCCTGCCGTTTGTAAGCAGTGCGATCACAATCAGCGCGATATCGACCAGGAACGTCGCGGCCAGCGCCTGTAAAACGCCGATGACGAACGCCTGCTTGCCTGTGTGCTTCAGTTCGGACACGCGGAACTCGCTGCCGATGGAGAATGCGATGAAGCCCAGCGCGACCTCGGAGATCAGCGACAGACTGTCTACGGATTCCTGCGTCGGGAAGCCAAGGCCCTCAATGCCGAGCAGACCCAAGCAGTACGGCCCGATCAGAACACCCGCGACCAGATACGCCGTCACAGACGGCAGCTTCAGCGGCTTTGCAACGCGGGTCATCAGCAGACCCGCAAGAACCGCAACAGATAATGATAACAGCGTGCGCATTTCAAATTCCTTCATTTCTACTTTTTTGCACACATCATTATACACGCTTCCAAGCAAAATGCAAGAAGAACTTGTGAAAAATGAATGAAATTCAAACGGTATTTTATTCAATCTGCCAGTATTTCCGGCGAAGCGGATTTTTGCTGGACAAACGCCCCGCGCGTCTGCTATGCTGAGGCGTATGGAGGCGAGAAACATGGAAGATCAGATCACAGTAAACGGCAGAGTGCTTTCCATCCGGCGGCTGCTCGGCAAGGGAAAGGGCGGCTATTCCTATCTGGCTGCGGACGAGCGCGGCGAATACGTCGTCAAGCAGATCCACCACGAGCCATGCGAGTATTATCAGTTCGGGGACAAGCTTGCCGCCGAGCAGCGTGATTATGAGCGGCTCCTGTCCGCCGGGATCCCCATGCCGCGCCTGCTGGACGTCGACACGGAAAACGAGCGCATTCTCAAGGAATACATCCCCGGCCCCACGGCAGCGGAGCTGATCGCGGAAAACCGGCTCCCCGGCTTCTGCCTCCGGCAGCTGAAGGCCATGTGCGCCCGCCTGTATCCCGTTCATCTGAATATCGATTATTATCCGACCAATTTCGTCCTGTCCGTCGACCGGCTTTATTACGTCGATTACGAATGCAACGACTACAGCCCCAAATGGGACTTCGAGCACTGGGGTGCGCAGTATTGGACGGGACAAGAATAAACGGCTGCGGCGGACGGTGAACCGTAAACCACAAGTCTGATTTTCCGATTTGTCTGGCAGTTTCAGCAATTCGGCACTGCTCCCCGACCCTCATCCGGCCCTTCGGGCCACCTTCCCCGGCGGGGAAGGCTTTGGGACGCCGCAGTCCGTCCGCGCATCATCCAAGCTTTTTATCCGACACCAAAGCAGGAGTTGAGTTTATGATCCTGAAGCAATGGCATTCCTTCTGTCTCTGCGCGGAGGACAACACGCTTTTTCCGCAGGACGCGCGGCCGTGCGGCGCTGCGTTTGCGCCGCTGGTGTTTCTCGTGCGGCGCGTTCCGCTGTGCTCGCGCGGATTATTTTATATCCATGATCTGGCCGAGCTTTCCGAGCCTGAGACTGTCCGCTGCCTGACGCCGTGCAGTCCGGCCTCCGGTGAGCTGGCCGGTTTTGTACGCGCACATGGGGCGGGCGTTCTGAACGTCTGCTTCCAAAATGCATTTGCCGTTCTGGAGGCGTGGCAGCGGCCGAAGCGAACCGGTCTTGTCCTCACGCTCGTCGGCCTTGGCGACGTGGGCGGCACGGCGCTGCTGGCGCTGAAGCTGCTGGGACATGAGTTTTCCAGGATCCAGATCTTTGACCCCAACAAGGCCCAATGCGCCCGGTATGAGCTGGAGCTGAACCAAGTGCTTTCGCCGGACGGCCAGCCGCTGCCGGAGATCGTGATCTGTGAGGAAAAGGACCTGTTTGCCTGCGACCTGTTTGCGTTTACGGCTTCGCGCGGCGTGCCGGGACTGGATACGGCGGTGAAGGACGTGCGTATGGCGCAGTACGAGGCCAACCGCGCCATGGTGGGCGCGTATGCCCGCATGGCGCGCAGCACCGGCTTCACCGGCCTGTTCTGCCAGATCTCCGACCCGGTCGACCACCTGTCGCGCTCTGTTTTTCTGCAAAGCAATCAGAACGGGGCAGGGGAGTATGATTTTTCCGGCCTGCTCCCCGAGCAGATTCAGGGCTTCGGCCTCGGCGTGATGGCCGCGCGCTGCGCGTATTACGCGCGGCAGCTGGGATTAAATGAAGAGAAGCTGCGCGTTTACGGCCCGCACGGGCAGGGACTCGTCTGCGCGAACAGCTGCGGTCCGGACTATGACGCGGCCCTCTCCGCAAGGCTGACCGAACAGACCCGCACGGCGAATCTGCGCGTGCGGGAGCTTGGCTTCAAGCCGTATCTGGCCCCCGCACTGTCCTCAGCCGCAGTGAGTATTCTGCGGCTCGTGCGCGGGCAGGAGCACTTCGGTGCGGTGCCGCTCGGCGGCGCGTATTTCGGCTGCCGCAGCCGCATGACGCCGTTCGGCGTCAGCCTCATCCGGGAGAAGATCGCCCCCGCGCTTCTGGAAGAATTACAAACGACGCATACCGCATTGGAGGCGTTCGAATACTGACATGGAACAGGAACTGACGTTGGTGCGCATCGGCCATAGTGCGCGGCTGGAGCGCCTGCTGCCGCAGGCGCTGGCCGGGCTCCGCGTGAAGGAGCTTCCGCCGGAGAGAATCGAACAGGCGGCGGGCTGCCGCCTGCTTTTTGCCGCCGCGCTGGATGAATACGGCCCGGATGAGACGTTTTGCCGCCTGCTGCGGACGCTTCGGAAGCATCCGGACTGTCTGTCCGGCAGCTATGGCGGCGTGATCGTCGACGGGGCAGGGGAGCTTTATACGAAGCAGACCGCGCGGGAGCTGGTTCTTGCGGCAAATCAGGCAGGCTGCGCGTTTCCCGGCAAGCCGCTCGTCGAGGGGACAGGTTCTCTTTACAACCAGCATATTCAGGCGGGGATCCTGCATCTGAGCTGGGAGCAGACCTATGCGCACCAGCTGCGCCAGCTGGCACAGCGGCTTCTGAAGTTTGAGCCGCCGTGCTTTGCCCGGCCAAAGCTTCTCATGCTCCACGCGTCGGATAACAAGCGCTCCAATACGGTCTGGATCGGCGAACAGGTGCTTGCGCGTCTGCCGGATGCATTTGAAACAAAGACCATTTCCCTGCAGAACGGCTCCATCCACGACTGCCGGGGCTGCTCGTATGAAGCCTGTCTGCACTTTGCCGCGCAGAGCCGCTGCTTCTACGGCGGAAGCATCTCCGACGAGGTTCTGCCCGCCATCAGCGCCTGCGACGCGATGCTCTTCCTGTGCCCGAATTATAACGACGCGGTCAGCGCCAATATCATGGCGCTGTTCAACCGCCTGACCAATCTGCTCGTCAAGCAGGATCTGTATCAGAAATATCTGTACGGCATTGTCGTTTCCGGCTATTCCGGCAGCGATATCGTCGCGCGGCAGCTGCTGGGCGCAATGTGCCTGAACAAGACGGCCATCCTGCCGCCGGACTTCTGCCTCATGCAGACGGCGCACGACCCCGGCTCCGTCCGGACTGCGGACGGGATCGACGCACGGATCACGGAATTTGCCGCACGTATTGCGAAAATTCAAACTGTACAAAAATGAAAATCCGGCGGGCATATAGTTTGTCAAACCTGCACGCTTGACGAATCGGGATGCCGGGTGTAGAATTGTTCCATCATTTAAAGCTTCACTCAATAAAAGAATATCGCAAAATGCAATGAGGAAGAAAAGTAACGCGGGACATGGCCGCAGAGAGCCGGGGATGCTGGGATCCCGGCGCCAGCGCCTTCGTGAACGAACACTTCTTAGCAGCGACCTGAACCGGAACACCGCAGTAGGGAAGACGCGCAGCGCGGCGTTAAAGCGCAGGGGCTTGTCAGAGTCCCGGAAAAGAGACTGGGTATTCCAGTAAGTTAGGTGGCACCGCGGATCGGCAGCAATTCGTCCTAAAATTTATTTTAGGCAATGCTGCGCAAATGATTCGGAGGTGCTTTTTATGTGCGCAATTTTTGGTTTTACGTCCCCCAGTCTCAAAAAGGAACAGATTCTCCCGTATTTTGAAAAAACAAAATCCCGCGGCCCGGACGACACCCGGCTCGAGCCCGCAGGCAGCGGCATGCTGGGCTTCCACAGGCTGGCCATCATGGGCCTGCACCCGGAGGGAATGCAGCCGTTCCATCGCGGCGGCGATATGGCCGTGTGCAACGGCGAGCTGTACGGCTTCCGCCCGGTCAAAAAGGCGCTCGAAGCCAAGGGCTATGTCTTCGCGTCCGATTCCGACTGCGAAATTATCCTTCCCCTGTGGCAGGAATACGGTACCGAGATGTTTGCCGGGCTTGACGCGGAGTTCGCCATGATCATCTATGATTCGGCTTCCGATTCCCTTGTCGCCGCGCGTGATCCCATCGGCATCCGTCCGCTGTTCTACGGCTATCTTGCCGACGGCTCGATCATCTTCGCCAGCGAAGCGAAAAATCTTGTCGGCCTCTGCGCGCACGTCTTCCCGTTCCCGCCGGGACATTATTATAAGGACGGCAAATTCGTCCGCTACGCTGATCTGACCACCGTTACACGTTATTCGGATGACGATCTCGATACCGTCACCAAAAAGATCCGTGAAAAGCTGATCTCCGCCGTGGAAAAGCGGCTCGACGCGGACGCGCCGCTCGGCTTCCTGCTCTCCGGCGGCCTCGATTCCAGCCTTGTCTGCGCGATCTCGGCCAAGCTCCTCGGCAAGAAGATCCGCACGTTCGCCATCGGCATGGATTTAGACCCCATCGATCTGAAATACGCGAAGGAAACCGCTGATTTCATCGGCGCGGAGCACACCGAGGTCACCATGACGCGGCAGCAGGTGCTGGACTCCCTCGAAACGGTCATCGCTCTGCTCGGAACCTATGACATCACGACCATACGCGCCAGCATGGGGATGTACCTGTGCTGCAAGGCTATCCACGAGCAGACGGACGTGCGCGTCCTCATGACCGGCGAAATTTCCGACGAGCTGTTCGGCTATAAATACACCGATTTTGCCCCCAGCGCCGAGGCCTTCCAGCAGGAGGCAAAAAAGCGCGTGGACGAGCTTTATATGTACGATGTCCTGCGCGCCGACCGCTGCATTTCCGTCAACTCGCTCGAAGCCAGAGTCCCGTTCGGCGATCTGGATTTTGTAAAATACGTCATGTCCATCCGTCCGGAGCTGAAGCTGAACACGTATGACATGGGCAAATACCTCCTGCGTAAGGCGTTCGCGGACGATCATATTCTGCCGGACGATATCCTATGGCGGCAGAAGGCTGCCTTCTCCGACGCCGTGGGCCACTCCATGGTCGACGATCTGAAGGCGTATGCCGAAAGCCTCTATTCCGATGAAGCGTTTGGAAGAGGCTGCGAAAAATACACGTTTGCAAAGCCGTTTACAAAGGAAAGCCTTCTGTACCGCGATATTTTTGAGAAATACTATCCCGGTCAGGCGGACATGGTCAAGGACTTCTGGATGCCGAACAAAGCCTGGAAGGGCTGCGATGTAAAAGACCCCTCCGCCCGTGTCCTGTCCAACTACGGCGCAAGCGGCAAATAAGCGCCTGCCTGCCGGCAGCCCGAAAAAACGCCTCCGCTTTTCAGCGGAGGCATTTTTTACGATCGGGTCTGTAAGCCGGGTTCTGTAATCGACAGTCATCTATCTAGGCGCACCGTTGCCGGTGCGCTCCAGCCACCTTCTCGGAAGCAGCCGGGCAGGCCTTGCTCCCTCTGCGGTGTTGCTCCGGATAGAGTTTACAGCAATGGACGCTTTCACACGCCATTGGGTGCGCTCTTACCGCACCTTTCCACCCTTGCCGGAGGCGGCGCGAGCCGCCTCCGGCGGTTTATTTCTGTTGCACTTTTCCTCAGATCGCTCTGGGCGGGCGTTACCCGTTATCCTTGCCCTGCGGAGCCCGGACTTTCCTCATGCGCGGCCTTTCGGCGCTGCGCCCGCGACTGTCCGACCCGGTCGCGGAAGTATTGTACTTTATTTGCAGGAAAAAGTCAAATGGATTGCAATTTCTTTCCCGCGCGGATATAATACAGGCAGGAAATTTTAAAAGAGGCTTTTGGATATGAATCATCTTGTCGACCAGTATTTTGATTCCCTGATTGATAAAAAAATCGCCGTGCTCGGCATCGGCGTGAGCAACCGGCCGCTCATCCGGATGCTCCTTGCGCACGGACTGCACGTGCTGGCCTGCGACAAAACGCCGCGGGAAAAGCTCGACGCGGAGGTTCTGGAGCTGGAGCGGGCGGGCACCGTGCTCCATGTCGGAGAGCATTATCTTGACGATGTGCAGGCTGATATCGTCTTCCGCACGCCCGGTATGCACCCGGATATCCCGGCGCTGCGCCGGCTGCGCGAAAAGGGCGCGGAGCTTACCAGTGAAATGGAAGCGTTCTTCGAGGTCTGCCCCTGCCGCATCATCGCCGTGACCGGCTCCGACGGCAAAACGACCACCACGACCCTGATCGCAAAAATTCTGGAGCACGCGGGCCACCGCGTCTGGGTCGGCGGCAACATCGGCGCGCCCCTTCTGCCGCAGGCGGCGGACATGACGCCGGCGGACATTGCCGTGGTCGAGCTCAGCTCCTTCCAGCTCATGACGATGGAGCAATCAGCCGACATTGCCGTCGTGACGAACGTGGCCCCGAACCATCTGGACGTGCACAAGGACATGGCCGAGTATGTGCAGGCCAAGAAAAACGTCTTCGAGTATCAGAACGAAACCGGCAAGGTCGTCCTGAACTACGATAACGATATCACGCGCGGCTTCGCCGCCGACGCGAAGGGAACCGTGGAGTTCTTCTCCCGGCTGGCAAGGCCGGAAAACGGCGTGTATCTGGAAGACGGCGTGATCTGCCGGAACGGAAAAAAGATCATGGCCGCCGCCGACATCCGCATTCCGGGCGTCCACAACATCGAAAACTATATGGCCGCCGCTTGTGCCGTCGAAGGACTTGCGGAGGACGAGGATATTGACGAGATCGCGCGCACATTCGCGGGTGTGGAGCACCGCATTGAGTTCGTTCGCGAGCTGGACGGCGTGAAATATTATAATGACTCCATCGCGTCCAGCCCGTCGCGCACGATCGCGGGCCTGCATTCGTTCCGCCAGAAGCTGGTTCTCATCGCGGGCGGCTATGACAAGAAGATCCCATTCGACGCGCTGGGGCCGGAGATCTGCGCGCACGTGCGCCTGCTGATCCTCTGCGGCGCAACGGCGGAGAAGATCGAAGCGGCGGTCAAAGCTGCGCCGGACTACCGGCCCGGCGAGCCCGAAATTCTGCACGCGCAGACGCTTGCGGAGGCGGTGCAGCTGGCAAAGACGCACACCGTTCCCGGCGATATTGTGACGCTGTCCCCGGCCTGTGCTGCGTTTGACCAGTTCAAGAATTTCATGGTGCGCGGCGAGACCTATAAAACGCTCGTGCGGGCGCTGTGAACAGGAGAAACGATATGAAGCTGAGTGAAGGCCTCCGGAAGGGGCTTGCGATCAAGGAAAAAATCGGGCGGCCCTACTGCGCCGCCGTGATCGTCGCCGCAGGCACATCCTCGCGCATGGGCGGCACGAATAAAATCCTGACGGTGCTGGAAAACCTGCCGGTCATCTGCCGAACGGTCGACGTGTTTGACAAATGCGCCATGATCGACGAGATCATCGTCGTCACGCAGCAGGAGCTGCTGGAAAAGGTCAGCCGTTATCTTAAGGCGTATGACAAAATGCGCATGGTCGTCGCGGGCGGCGAAACGCGGACGGATTCCGTCATGGCGGGCCTTGCCGCCGTGTCCGACCGGGCGCAGCTCGTCGCCGTCCACGACGGCGCACGCCCGCTTGTGACCGACGAAGTGATTTGCCGCGCTGTTTCCAAGGCAAAGAAGTTCGCCGCCGCGGCGCCCGCCGTGCGCGTCAAGGACACCATCAAAGTCTCGACCGGCGGTGCGGTCGATGAAACGCCAGACCGCAGTACGCTCTACGCCGTCCAGACCCCGCAGGTCTTTGACCGCGATCTGCTTGCCGCAGCCCTGCAGAACGCGAAAGAGCAGGGGATCGCGCTCACGGACGACTGCAGCGCCGTCGAGGCGCTCGGTATGCCCGTGCAGCTGACCGACGGCGATGAAGAGAACCTGAAGATCACAACGCCGCTCGATCTGGAGCTGGCCGCGCTGATCCTGCGCCGGAGGGCAAACGCATGAGGATCGGCCACGGCTACGACGTTCACCGGCTGGTTTCCGGCCGGGCGCTGATTTTGGGCGGGGTGACGATCCCGTATGAAAAGGGGCTGGACGGCCATTCCGACGCGGATGTGCTCGTCCATGCCGTCATGGACGCGCTGCTCGGCGCGGCAGCGATGGGGGACATCGGCAAGCTCTTCCCGGACAACGACGACCGCTATCTCGGCGCGGACAGCATGGAGCTGCTGCGCGAGGTCAGCCGCAGGCTTGAAGGGGCCGGATACCGCCTCGGCAACCTCGATGCGACCATCATCGCCCAGCGGCCAAAGCTCGCGCCGCATATCGAGCAGATGCGCCGGAATATCGCGGGCGCACTGCATACCGGTCTTGGGAACATCAGCGTCAAGGCAACGACGGAGGAGCGTCTCGGCTTCACCGGCTCCGGCGAGGGGATCGCCGCCCATGCCGTCTGTCTGATCGAATAGTCAACGGGGCTGCAGCGTGTTTCATTTCGCTGCAGCCCCGTTTTTCTGGCCGTCAGAATGCTGACCGCAGCAGCCGGGTCGCGTGCTGCGCCTGCCGGACATGAAGCCCGTATTGACGGGATAAAAGTTCTTCAAACATAGCGCGCGATAAACTCTGCAAGATCCGGAAACGGCTCAGCCCGCCAATACCGGCCGCCATCCGGCGTCCGTTCCAGAAGCCGCTTGTTGTACAATTCCCGGCGAAGCGTCGCCGGGTCGTGGAACAGCGTCCATGCATTCAGAAGCTCGTTCAGCTCCGCTTCGGTATACTGCCGTCCGGCCTCGACCTTCCCGGCCAGATACCAGAGGGCCAGCAGCTTCTTTTTATGCTTGGCCGGAAACGAGCGCAGACGCTCGTCCCCATCCAAAAAGGGCGTCAGCTCGGATCGCATACTGTTCATGTCAAATCCCTCACGATTCTTCGTTTTTCCGCTTTTTGAAGTTCTGCGGCGCGATCAGGCAGCCGAACGCGCCGACCCAGAGCAGGCCCGCGCAGATCCATTACCGCGTAAGCCCCAAAAGTATCTCCGCCAGCAGCATCAGAACGCCTGCCGCCGCCAATAATCTGACTGCTTTCTCCATGCTTCTCGACTCCTTTTGCGTCTGGCATATCAATTTTAAATATGTATTTCAGGTTATACCAGTAAATCGCCGATTTGTCAATCGCCTCCTGCCGCCGGGCGTTCTTACCGCATCACCCGTGACGGTAGATTTTCTTGTCCAGCGCGAAAATGCGGTTGGAGAAGCTTCCAACGGGCAGATCCTGCAGCGCCTCGGCGTAGATCTCCATGCGGCTGTCGATGAGGTCGATCTCGGAGAGCAGCTCCGCCTCGGCGCACATCGGGCGCACAGCTGCGCCGAATTCCGGCTCGCCGTGGTGCGAGAGGATCATGTGCTGCAAAAGTAGGCTCTTTTCCTCGGAAATGCCAAGCTCCTGCGCGCACTGCTGCACCTCCTGCGCGCCCATCACCAGATGGCCGATCAGCTGGCCGGGCAGCGAGTAATCCGTGACCAGCCCAAGGCCGGAAAACGTAAATTCCTTTTCCTTTGCAAAATCATGCAGCAGCGTTCCCGTCAGCAGCAGGCTCCGGTCGATGATCTCCCCGTAAAGCCCGGCCAGAAAATCCGCCAGCCGCAGCATATTGGACGTGTGCATGAGAAGCCCGGACAGAAAGCTGTGGTGGACGCTCTTGGCCGCCGGGATGGAACGGAACGCGTCCAGATGTCGCGCAAGCATCGTGCGGGCGACGGACTGATACTCCCTGTCCTCCATGGAGTCGATCATGCGCTCAATTTCCGCGACACGCGCGTCCGCGTCGATGGGCGCGGTCGGCACAAGGGCGGAAAGATCATACTGGTCGTTCCCATCCGCCATGCGGATGCGGCCCGCCGTCAGCTGCGGCGCACCCTTGAACTCCGACACCTGCCCACGGATCTTGACGACGCGGCCGATATCGTCCGGCCGCGCGCCGATGGGGCCGGAATAGTCCCAGACCTTCAGATCGATCACGCCGGAGCGGTCGGCCAGAACGCCGGACAAAAACGGCTTTCCCGCCGCCGTCGTCTTCAAAAACGCGTCCTTCAGAACATAAAAACCCTCTACATCGTCGCCGGTATGCAGCTCGGCGATCAGCTTGTTGTATTCCATGCTTCGTTTCCTCACTGTCTTTCAGATAAAATCTATTATATCAGTCTTTTCCCGTATCTGCAATCATACAAATGAAAAACCACTGTCTGTGAACAATTCGTGAAATCCGCAAAGGCGGCGGCGGACAGGTTGTTTTTTGCCGTTTTTTGTGATATACTGAGGCAAAATCGGAAATCAGGAGGAACAACAGGTGTCTGATTTTTCAAAGTTCCGCACGGCGGTCAGCGGCTTTAACCGCACCGACGTTGTCAATTATATCGAATCGACATCCATTGAGCACCAGAAGGCCCTGCGCAAGCTGACCGACGAGCGCGATAAGCTCGCCGCAGAAAATGCGCGCCTTCAGGTCGAACTGGCAGGTCTACAGAAGCGTCTGGAGCAGGCACAGGCGGACAACGACGCGCTTTCCGGGCAGGTGAACGCGCTCGCGCAGGAAGGCTCTGATCTGGCGGAGCAGTTGAAAAAGGCCGAAGAGGCGCAACAGGAACTGCTGACGCGCCCCGACCCGCAGCCGTCGGAGCCGGTGCCGCAGCCGGAAGAGCCGGAAACAGAAAATGAGCCGGATGAACCGGTGCAGGAACCGTCGCTCACCGAAAAGGAGCTGACCGCTTACCGCCGCGCCGAGCAGACCGAGCGCAATGCCGCCGTGCGCGCCCGGCGCATCTACGCGCAGCTGTCCAACCTCTGCGAGGATGCGCGCACCCGCTACATGGATTCCGGCGAGGAGATCGCCGCGCTGGCTGCCGACCTGTCTACCGGCCTTTCCCGCCTGCAGGACGCGTTCGCCGAGGTACAGGTGATCTTCGACGACGCGCAGAACGCCTTCGACGATATGCAGCTGCCGGAAACGGCTGCGGAGGAAACAGCAGAATAACGGCTCCCCTGAAAGGGGAGCTGGCGCGCAGCGCCTGAGGGGTTGCAGCAGGCAGGGGCGAAAAGCATAGACCGATGCACCCCGTGTGCACCACCAAATTTCATTGTAGGGGCCGATGCCTACATCGGCCCGCGCAGATTGCACCGGTTTTACGGGAATTCTCGGCGAATTCGTTATATTTTTTGGGCCGACAGAGTCGTCGGCCCCTACAACGTCCCCCGCTCTCTCCTGTAGGGGCGGACGACTCTGTCCGCCCGCAGAATGTACCGGTTTTACGGAAATCTGTGGAAAATTCGCAACTTCCCAGCGGGCCGATGTGGGCATCGGCCCCTACAGGACTGCCGCAAATCCGTACTGCCCTATAAATCCGCAAAGTCTTTATGCACTCTGTCTCTTCCCGCCCACGGGAAGATTTTTTTCACCTGGAGGTATCTATGAAACTGGTATCCTGGAATGTCAACGGCCTGCGGGCGTGTCTCGGCAAGGGCTTTCTTGACTACTGTGCGCAGGAAAATGCCGATGTGATCTGCCTGCAGGAGACGAAGCTCCAGCCGGAGCAGGCCGTCTTCGAGCTGGACGGCTATCACCGCTATTTTTATTCCGCCGAAAAAAAGGGCTATTCCGGCACGGCGATTCTGACGAAGCAGGCCCCGCTTTCTGTTCGGTATGGACTCGGACTCGACGAGCATGACCACGAGGGGCGGCTCATCACTGCGGAATACCCAGAATTTTATCTTGTCTGCTGCTATACGCCCAATTCGCAGGACGGCCTCAAGCGCCTTCCATACCGCATGGAGTGGGAAGACGCGCTGCGCGCGTATCTGCTGCGGCTGGACGCGGAAAAGCCGGTCGTTTACTGCGGCGATCTGAACGTCGCGCATGAGGAGATCGACATCAAAAACCCAAAGGCGAACCGGCAGAACGCAGGCTTTTCTGATGAGGAGCGCGCGAAAATGACCGAGCTTCTCTCCTCCGGCTTCGCCGATACGTTCCGCCGCCTGCACCCGAACCTGGCGGGCGTATACTCGTGGTGGAGCTACCGCTTCCACGCGAGGGAAAACAACGCAGGCTGGCGCATCGACTATTTTATCGTCTCCGAGCGCCTGCTGCCGCGTGTTTTGTCATCGGAGATCCGCACGGACGTGTTCGGCAGCGACCACTGCCCGGTCGTGCTGGAGCTTACCGTATGACGCCGGAGGAATTTACCGCCCGCTATATGCCGCAGTTCAGCGAGCAGCAGAAGGCCGCCGTCCGCGAGACGGAGGGGCCGGTCCTGCTGCTGGCCGTGCCCGGAAGCGGGAAAACGACGGTGCTGGTGACGCGGCTGGGGTATATGGCGCTGTGCCGCGGCATCGACCCGGCGCATATTCTGGCCGTGACCTACACCGTCGCCGCCACGCGGGAGCTTCGCGCGCGCTTTACCGCGCGCTTCCCGGAGCTTGCCGGGCAGACGCCGGAGTTCCGCACGATCAACGGCCTGTCTTCCAAGATCATTGAGGCCTGCGGACGGCAGCGCGGCCCGGCGTTTGCGCTGCAGGAAAACGCCGGCGAGCTTGCCGCGCTGGTCGGGCGCATCTATCAGGCGCTGAACGGGGACTATCCAACCGACAGCACCATCCGCGAGGTGCGCACGGCGATCACCTATTGTAAAAATATGATGCTGTCGGCGGACGAGATCGCTGCGCAGGACTTCGGCCTGCCGCGCTTTTCTGAGCTGTACGCGCACTACTGCGCTGCGCTGCGCGAGGCGCGGCAGATGGATTACGACGACCAGATGGCCTACGCGCTGGCGATCCTCAGAAAGCAGCCTGAAATTCTGGCGGAGTTTCAGGCGCGCTACCCCTATCTCTGCGTCGACGAATCGCAGGACACGTCCCGCGTGCAGCACGCGATCATTGAGCTGCTGGCAAAGAAAACCGGGAACCTCTTCATGGTCGGCGACGAGGATCAGAGCATCTACGGCTTCCGCGCGGCCTATCCGGAGGCACTGCTGCGCTTTTCTTCGGTCTGGCCGGGCGCAAAGACGCTGCTGCTGGAGGACAATTACCGCTCCACGCCGGAAATTCTGCGGCTGGCGGGCGCATTCATCAGGGGGAACCGGGATCGTTACCCCAAAACCATCCGCGCGACAAGGGCGAAGGGCTGCCGGGTGCGCCTTGCGCACGCAGCCTCCCGGCAGGCGCAGTACCGCTATCTGCTGGCGCTGGCAGGGGAGCGGCGCGCGCCGTTTGCCGTCCTGTACCGAAACAACGACAGTGCCCTTCCGCTCATCGACGCGCTGGAGCGCGCCGGGCTTCCGTACCGCTGCCGCAGCTTTGACGACACGTTCTTTACCCACCGCATCGTCAGCGACGTGCAGGACATCCTGCGCTTCGCCGCAGCGCCGGACGACGCGGAGCGCTTTCTGCGCATCTATTATAAATTCGGCGCGCTGATCTCCAAGGAGGCGGCGCAGGCCGCCTGCGTGCAGAGCGCGCGCACGCACGCGCCCATTCTGGACTGTCTGCTTGCGCAGACCGGGCTTTCGGACGAGGGCCGCGAACGCGTCCGGCGCGTAAAGGCGGGCCTTGAGCAGCTGCAAACGCTGCCCGGAGAGGTGCTGATGCGCACGATCTGGGGCACGCTGGGCTACGGCGGCTTTGTGACCGAACGGCGGCTCGATCCCGGGAAATATTTCATCCTACAGATGCTTGCCGCGCGCGAGCCGTCGGCGGAGGCGTTTCTTGCCCGGATGGACACGCTGCGGCAGACCATCCGCACGCATGAGGACGCACCGGACGCGCTGCTGACGCTTTCGACGATCCATTCGAGCAAGGGGCTGGAATACGAGCGGGTGTATCTGCTGGACGTCCACGACGGCGTGCTTCCGTCCCGGCCGGATGCGGCAGACGGAACGGAGGATGAGCGCCGGGTATATGAGGAGGACCGCAGACTCTTTTACGTGGCAATGACGCGTGCGAAGGATGAGCTGACGCTGTTTGAATACCCGGATGCGCCGTCTGCGTTCATCCGCGAGGCGCGGGGATATCTGCCCGTTCCGGTGTGCGCGAAGGACGATTTTGCCGCCATCGTGCCGGAAAACGCCTGCGGCCTGCGCTACCGCCACGAAACGCGCGGCGAGGGGAGCATTCTGGCGCAGTGCGAGGACGAGCTGCTCGTTGCCTTTCCGGACGGCGACAGCCTTATGCAGGCGGGCCGGATGCTGCTCGAACGGAGCCGCGCGGAGGTCTTCCAGCTGCCGGACGCACCTGCAGCAGCGCAGCTGCCGGACGCGCAGACATTCATACCGGGAAGCGTCATCCGGCATAAAAAATACGGCATGGGCCGCATCGTATCCATAGACGGCCCGTTCGCCGATATCCGCTTCGAAGGTGAAACAGCAGCGCGCCGCTTCCATCTGGCGCAGTCGCTGCGCAGCGGCTTCCTGTTTTCTGCGGGCTGAAACATCTTCCGTTGCCGCGCGGAGCTTCATAGAAAAAACGGGCGCGCCAGTTGGCGCGCCCGTAGTGGTATTGGGGAATTACAGCTTGGAATAGGCGACAGCGATCTTGCTTGCTGCGTGCGCATTGTTGTAGGCCAGCTCCAGATTGGCGGCGAAGGACTTGCCCTCGGTCATGTCCTTGATGTGCGCCAGCAGGTACGGCGTGATGGCCTTGCCGTGGATGTGCTCGGCGTTTGCCTGTGCAACAGCCTTGTCGATGATGCCGTTCATGTAGTTCGGATCCATCGCGTACTGCTCCGGGATCGGGTTGCCGACGACGGCACCGCCCTTGAGGCCGATGTCCCACTTGGCCTTCATGATCTTTGCGACCGTTTCCTCATCCTTGCAGTTGTAGTCGAGCTTGAAGCCGGAGGTGCGGCAATAGAACGCGGGCAGCTCGTCCGTGCGCAGACCCAGAACGGGAACGCCCTGCGTCTCGAGATATTCCAGCGTCAGGCCGAGATCAAGAATGCTCTTTGCACCCGCGCAGACGACGCAGACGGGGGTGTTGGCCAGTTCCTGCAGGTCGGCGGAGATGTCCATCGTCTTTTCTGCGCCGCGGTGCACGCCGCCGATGCCGCCGGTGGCGAAGAAACGGATGCCTGCCATGGAGGCGATGATCATGGTGGTCGCAACAGTGGTCGCGCCGGTCATGCCGGTTGCCAGATACACAGCCACATCGCGGCGGCTGACCTTGCCGACGCCCTCAGCCTTGCACATAACGAGCAGCTCTTCAGCGTTCAGACCGACCTTCAGCTTGCCGCCCATGATCGCGGTCGTCGCGGGGACAGCGCCCTCTGCGCGGACGATTTCTTCGACCTTGTGCGCGAACTCCACGTTCTGCGGATAGGGCATACCGTGGCTCAGAATGGTGGATTCCAGTGCGACGACGGGCTTGCCCGCGTCGATGGCCTCCTGAATTTCAGGGGTAACAGACAGATAATCCTTCAGATTCATATGAATAACTCCTTTCAGATGGGTGTACAAGATCAGATGCGGTGCGCCAGCAGAATTTCTTCGAGCAGGGGAATGCTCATGTTCGGGTTGATCGTCCGCTCGTGCGACACAGCCGCAATCCCGGCGGCCATGGCATAGTCCAACGTCTTTTCCACGCCAAAGCCATGGAGTGTGGCGTACAGCATGGCGGCGGCAAACGAATCGCCTGCGCCGGAGGCATTGACCATTTTTGCCGGTCTTAATTTGCGGCGCAGGACCGTGCCGGTGTCGTCCATGTACAAACAACCCTCCGCGCCGAGGCTGACGAACAGCCGCCGGAGGCCCTTGTTCAGAACGGCCTCGCCCGCGCGTTCCAGATCGCTGTCGGACTGAATTTCCATTCCGGCCAGAATTCCAAGCTCCATGCGGTTGGGCTTGGCGGTGTGGAAGCGGCCGATAAACGGCGCAACGACACGCGCATACGCGCACGAAACAGGGTCAACGCAGATGATCTGCCCCGGCGTGCACAGGTCCAGCAGCTGCAGCAGCGTTTTTTCACCCATGCAGGGGTCGCAGGTGACAACATCCGCGCCCTGGATCAGCGCTTTTTTCGACGGCAGGTAATCCTCCGGCATGTCCTGCTGGACAATGCGCATATCGGACATACCGACCAGCATATCGCCATCCGCGTCCAGAATGGATAAATACATGGAGGAGCTTGCGTCCCTTGCCTCATACAGATGGGACGCGTCGATCCCGGCGTCTTCACAGGAGCGGCGGATGAACGCGCCGAAGGTATCATCGCCCACGCAGCTCAAAAGCTTGACATCCGCGCCCAGCCGGGCGAGGTTTTCACACACGTTGCGCGTCACGCCTCCGGCGGACAGGCTGATGTGGCCGGGATTGGAATCACGCAGATGGATGGGCGCAAGGGACGCGCCGTTGAGGTCTGCATTCGCAGCGCCGACGCCGACAATATACGGCTGTTTGTCCATGAAAAACGCCTCCTCTTTTCTGGTGAAACAGTATCATAGCGAATCGACCCAAAAAAGTCAAGAGAAAAAATATGTACGTTTTGTAAACCCTTTCGAGCATAGAAAAACCGGGCGCGCCGTGAGGCGCGCCCGTGGGGAAGCTTGATCAGCGGGTGAGGAAGAACATGAGGGCGAAGAGGATCGTGATGACCCAGGTGCCAGCATTGATCTCCTTGATCTTGCCGGTGAAGATCTTGATGAAGACATAGGAAATGAGGCCGAATGCGATGCCGTAGGAGATGTTGTAGGTCAGCGGCATGAACGCGACGGTCATGAAGCCGGGAACCGCAGCGGCGGGATCGTCCCAGTCGATGGAGCGGACATTCGCCATCATGAGAACGCCGACATAGATCAGAGCCGCAGCGCAGGCGTAGGTCGGGATGAGCTGTGCGACAGGCGCAAGGAACATCGCGATGAAGAACAGAGCAGCAGTCGCCATGGAGGCAAGACCGGTGCGGCCGCCCTCGGCAACACCGGCAGAGGACTCGACGAACGTGGTGACGGTGGAGGTGCCGCAGACAGCGCCGCAGCAGGTGGCGATGGCGTCAGCCAGCATGGCCTTGTCCATGTTGGGGACGTTGCCGTCCTTGGTCAGCATATTACCGGCAGCGCAGGCGCCGTACAGCGTGCCAAGGGTATCGAACATATCGACCATGCAGAATGCAAGCATGGTGGTGAGGAACATAACGATGAAGTTGCTCATGCCGTGCTCGGCAATGTACGGGCTGAAGTTGAAGCCTTCCGTGAAGACCTTGCCGAACGCCTGCGTGCCGAAGTCCTTGAACGCGCTGAAGAAGTCGGAGGTCAGGTTGGGAGCGACAGCGGTCGCATAGAAATCGGGAACAGTGATGAGGCCGATGACGTAGTAGAGAACTGCGCCGCCGAGCATGCCCCACAGAACAGCGCCCTTGACCTTCTTCTTGGACATTGCGCCGATGGCGAAGACCGCGATGATGGTCAGGAGCATCGGGAAGATGTTGGCCCATGTCGCGGAGCCGGAGAAGACGTTGAAGGAAGAGAGATTGACGAGCGTTGCGCCGTCGTCCACGACGATACCGGCGTTCTGCAGGCCGATGAACGCGATGAACAGGCCGATACCGGCGGAGATCGCGGTCTTGACAGCGGCCGGGATGGCGTCAAAGATCATCTTGCGCAGGCCGGTGACGGTCAGCAGGACGAAGACGATGCCGTCAACCAGAACGAGAACCAGCGCGTTTGCGTAGCTCAGGCCGAAGGTGAAGCAGACGGTGTAGACGAAGAATGCGTTCAGGCCCATGCCGGACGCCTGCGCCAGCGGCAGGTTGGACAGCAGACCGATGAGAACGGTGCCGATGACGGCGGAGATGGCGGTCGCGATGTAGATCGCGCCGTAGCTGACAGTGCCGAGGCTGGAGAACATACCGGCGTTGACCATCAGAATGTAGGCCATTGCCATGAAGGTCGTCACACCGGCCATGATCTCGGTGCGCACGGTCGAGCCGTGCTCCTTTACCTTAAAGAAATTGCTCATGTAGGGAAACCATCCTTTCTTTTTCTCGCGGACGGGCAAAAGTTTTTTGGCCCGCCTGACTTTCTGACAGATTGATTATAGAGGAAAGCGCCTATAAATACAAGAGTCGACACCGACAAAAAAGTTCACGGAAAATTCACACTACTGCACAAAAAATGTGTCGTTTTCGCCAATGGCGAAAAAAACAGGACGGAAGAAGGAATTGACAAGCTGGCGTTTGGCCGGTATAATATTTTTTTGGGAACGACCCGACGCATGAAGGATATGAAGGAGAAGATTCTGCATGAAATATAGAATGAACATTGCCGGTCTTGACCGGGATCTGCCGCTGTGCAAGGTATCCGACGATCTGTATATCGGCGCGTTCGTCATGTTCGGCGACGCGGAGATCACCGTCGCCTGCGCGCGCGAGCTGCTGGCCAGAGCGCCGAAGGACTATGATTATCTGCTCACGGCTGAGGCCAAGAGCATCCCCCTCATCCACGAGATGGCCCGCCAGTCCGGCGCGAAGGAATATTTCGTCGCCCGCAAGGGCCTAAAGGTCTATATGCCCCGCCCGCTGCACGTGACGGTCCGCTCCATCACGACCCAGCACGATCAGGACCTGTACCTGTCCGGCGAAGAGGCCGATAAGATCCGCGGCAAGCGCGTGCTGATCGTCGACGACGTGATCTCTACCGGCGAATCGCTTCGTGCGATGGAGGAGCTGGTCGAAAAGGCAGGCGGCACGGTCGCGGGCCGCATGGCCGTCCTCGCCGAGGGCGACGCGCAGGCGCGCAAGGACATCGTCTACCTCAACAAGCTTCCCGTCTTCAACGCCGACGGCACAGTCAAGGAATAAGTACATATCATATCGCAAAACCCTCTGCCGCTTAAATGCTGCGCAGAGGGTTTCGTCTGTTTTCAAAGGCTCTGCTGAAAGGGGAGGCCAAACCGTACGGGGGCCTACTCAGCCTCTTCCGCCAGATCGATGCCGTTGAGCTCGACGCCCTCGTCGGCCTTGATGAGGATGTACCGGACGCCGCCGAGCGTGCGCGTCTCGATGAGATCGGGCCGCTCGGGGTTGACGGTGATGGACACATCCGGCGTCTTGACAACGCACTTTTTCACGTCGATCAGGTTCCGGGGGTTGAGCACCGCGCCGCCGCCGAAGGATTCGTCGAACTGCGCGCCGAACTGCATCCGCTTGTCCTCCGACACGCCGCAGCTCTCCAGCACGTCCTTCAGCTCGTCGCCGCTGACGACCAGCGGATCGTCGCTTTTTGCCTCCTGCCACGCGTCGATGCGGTCCTTGATCTCCTGCCGCACCTGCTGGACGACGGCAAGCGAGCATTCGTCGTCCAGCGCATTGCGCAGCACGCCGCTGAAGGTGTCGCGCTGCTCGTCTGCGGGCATCGGCGGCTGGACATGGAACAGCGCGTCGATGAGCGGCTGATTGTCCGCGCCGGAGGAATGCGTGTAGAACAGGCAGTTATACAGATTTGTCCGCCGTCCGTCAAAGGCGGGGAAGAGGAAGCCGGCCTCCGGCATACCGGCGGCCCAGCCTGCCGAGCGGTTGTGGAAGGTCTTTTCCTCGGCAATGTAGCTCAGAAGCTCCCTGCCCGGCTTGACGGGGCAAACGGCGCAGACAAAATAGGAGAAGACCTCGCTGCCGTCGTCGAGCTTCGCGCCGTCTTTCGCCTTGAACGGCACGTCGTAGCGCTCATGCGCCAGCAGGATCAGGAAGTTTTCTTCAAAGCTGACCGCGCCGATGATGGTCTGGAACAGCTTCTGCCGCGCCTCCTCGTCGTCCAGCGCCGTCTCGCGCAGGCGCATGAGCAGCCGGTGCTCGTCGGAATCGGCGACCTGCTTTGTGGTGAACGAGAGGTCGAGCAGGTTCTTATCCGGCGTGCCGGACAGCGCGCGGCGGAAGATCGCCAGATATTTTTCCTTGTCCTCCTCTGTCATCAGGCCGAACGGCTCCCGGAACGTGGACAGAACCTCGCCGCTGGACGCGACATAGCAGCCGTAAACAGCGGTCAGATTGGTGCGGTCAGGCTTCATGCGGCGCCGCAGCTCGCCGATCTCTTTGTTTGTCATGGGAAAAACTCCTTGTGCTGAAAGTCTATTTATTATATCATAGATGAAAGCTGATTTCCAGCCGGAACTCTTTTGCACAGAATTCGTCCAACCCATCAGAAGGGAGAGACTACCATGATTTTTTATTTAAAAGAGGAATTTCTGTCGTTTGACCACTTTGATATCTGGGACGAAAACGAGAACCTTGTCTACAGCGCGGACCGCGAGTTTTTCAATTTCGGCAAAAAGCTGATCGTGCAGGACGCCTCCGGGCGGCAGGTCGCCGCCGTGCAGCACGTGCCGTTTTCGCTGCCGTGTACCTATGCGCTGACCATCGGCGGGCGGGAATACGACCTGACGCGGAATTTTGCGTTCTTTTCCCGCAGCTATTCTCTGGACGAGCTGGGCTGGGAGATTGAGGGCGACTTTATGAGTCTGGACTACGAGATCACGCAAAACGGCCGCCGCGTCGCGGCCATTTCCCGCGCCTTCCTGACCCTCGGCGACCGTTACGCGTTAGAGGTATTCGACCCGCAGGACGCGCTGATCGCCCTGTGCACCGTCCTCGCCATCGACTGCTGCGCCGAGGAGCACAGCCGGTAACGGACGCGTGCGCATCCGCTGAAAGGCAGCTCCCCTTATCATGCAGGCCATGATACGAGGAGCTTTTTCCGCGCTGCGCGCGAACGCCTTATTGTTTGCGCACCGGGTAGCAGGCTTCGGTGACGAATTCTTCAGGGTTCTGTGTTTCGTGCGGGCTGACGTGATAGATGTTGAACATCGGGCCGTCGCATTCATAGCCGTTATCCGCGATCCACGCGGCGATGGCCGCGTAGACCTCGCCGATCCTTTCATACGGGCCGCGGAACGTGCAGCTTGCGACGGTGACGGCGGGAAGCGTTCTGAATTTCACGTGCGCTGTATCGGGATAGCTGCCCTTGACGGTCTTCCACGCTTCGATCTCTACGTCGTGCTCCTTGTATTCCCCGTCGAGGAACGTCACGGCGCAATAGCACGGCTCGTCCGGGACGAGCCGCATCCCGTCCGTCTCCTCGCAGAGCGTCTTCCAGACGCTTCCTTCCTCCGAATAGCGCGGGATGATCGTATGGACGCAGGCCGCATAGCGTTCGGGGATGGTCTTGATGGTCACATTGTACTGCATGATGTCTTCCTTTCCCAGCCGGTTTCGGGCTGATTCCAGAAGCAGCAGCTGCCGCGCTGTTTTTGCCGCGTCGGCTTCCAGCTCGCGCCGTCTTGCTTCAAAGTACGGTGCGAGCTTTTCCGCGTCATGGCCGATCTCGGTCATGCGGCACACGTCGGCGAGGGAAAAGCCCATGCCCCGCAGGGCCGTGATCCAGCCGATCTGCGGCAGCTGATCCTCGCGGTAATAGCGGTAATCCGATTCCGGATCAATATACGCCGGGTGCAGCAGGCCCATCTCGTCGTAGTAGCGCAGCATACGGATACTGACTCTGGACAGTTTTGAAAATAATCCGATTTTCAGCATTACGGTACCTCCATGCTGATTTTTTTGAGCTCCCCGACAGCATACAGCCTGACACGGTGTCAGAGTCAAGTGCTTTTTATTTCTTTTTTTCGCCCTGTCCGACCAGACGGAGAACGGCCATTACGGCGCCGTACAGGATACCCGCGATCGCCCAGATGAACCAGCTGTATTTTGCCTGCGCGTTGCCATACGGCCCGAAGGTGTAGAACATGAAAATGGCCGTCACGACCAGCCAGTAGCAGACGCTGACCGTGCCGATCAGGCGGCTTTTGGACTTTCTCTGGCGGGTGTAGTCGCCCTCTTCCAGCAGCTTTTCCATCGCGGCAGTCTGCGTCCCGGCATAGACGAACGCGAGGCAGGCCAGCGCGACAAAGCCCAGCAGCAGGCACACCGCGCCGATGTACATGAGATCTGAGCCGGAAAGGCACATCGCCAGAAACAGCGGCAGGACGGACATGATGCACAGGATCGTGCCGATCATGTTCAGACGGTTCGCCGTGGGCTGGAAGTCCTGCTGCCGCTGCCTGACCATGCCGCTTACGCCATATTCCGTTTCAAACGGCTCGGTTTCCAGAAACGAGAATGCCTTTGCCTTTGCGCCGCACGTCAGGAAAATTCCGACCGCGGCGGCGACCAGAACGATCAGTACGCTGAGGCCAATACCAGCCGCTGCATTTTCCGTGATGTGGGCGGTATATTCGCTCAGTCCGCCGAGCAGGATCAGCGCAATGGGTGAGATCACGCACAAAAACGTGGCCAGCGCCAGCCTCGGCGCGGCAGCGCGGCGCAGTTCCAGATAACGCGAGGCCTCCTCCATGCTCACGCGGCGGCGCTGCGGCTGCTCGGGAAGGCTGGGCGCAGGCTCCTGCTCCTCCAGTTCATCCTTTAATAAGTAATCTGTGCTGACTCCGAAGATGCGGCTCAGCTGGACGATCTTATCAAGGTCGGGGACGGACTGCGCGCCCTCCCATTTGGATACGGACTGCCGCGAAACATTCAGCTGCTGCGCAAGCTCCTCCTGCGACCAGCCCGCCTTTTTCCGCAGGGCGATCAATTTGTCTGCAAAGATCATGGTTTTCTTCCTCCTGTGATTTGGGATCGATGCCGCTATTCTACGAGATCATGCGGTTGCACGCCAGCAAGTTTGCCGGAAAATCTGTCAACTGCCGGTTGCAGCTGCGGAATTTCAGGATTTCTTTATACTTCGTTTACAAACTGTTCACCACAAACCGGCCAAAATCCGGTATCCTTGGAGCATAAGGAAGCTGCTTCACGGAAATCTTCGTGGAGAGCCAACAGCAGCCTTTTAAATAGACATTCATCCATTTCTCCTCTCTTTTCTCTTTTTCTCTCAAGGAAAGCCGCCGGCAGCCATGCCGGCGGCTTTTCGTCGGTCTGTACAGGCGCCTCTGGGCAAATCCGTACTGCCTGGCCAGCCGAAAAAATGCGCCCGGCGGCTCCGTCAGGCGCATTTTTGATTATATGGTTTCCAGCTTGATCGTTCCGTCCTCGCAGGTCGCTTTGATGGAACGGAACGGGTCGACGTAGCTTTTGATGATACGCTCGGCGATGGGGTCTTCGAGGTCGGTCTGGATGGCGCGGCGGAGGTTGCGCGCGCCGTAGGCCACGGAGTAGGACTTCTTGACGAGATAATTCTTGACGCTCTCGTCCCACGTGAATGCAATGCCGCGGCCCTCCAGCGACTGCTGCAGCTCCGCGAGCATGATGTCCGCGATGCCGCGGAAATTGTCCTCGCTCAGCTGGTTGAAGCAGACGATCTCGTCGACACGGTTGATGAATTCAGGGCGCAGGAACTCGCCCAGCGCCTTCATGGCCTTCTCCTTCGACTGCTCGGTCAGACTGCGGCCAAAGCCGACGCTGCCGCCCTTCTGGTTGGAGCCTGCGTTGGAGGTCATGATGATGATCGTGTTCTCAAAGTTGACGACCCGGCCCTGCGCGTCGGTGATGCGGCCATCATCGAGAATTTGCAGCAGGATATTCAGCACGTCCGGATGGGCCTTTTCCAGCTCGTCAAACAGGATGACGGAATACGGGCGGCGGCGGATCTTTTCGGTCAGCTGACCGGCCTCGTCATAGCCGACATAGCCGGGGGGCGAGCCGATGATCTTCGAAACGCTGTGCTTTTCCATGTATTCGGACATATCGAGCCGGATGAGCGATTCGACCGATTCAAACATCTCGCTGGCAAGGCGCTTGACCAGCTCCGTCTTGCCGACACCGGTCGAGCCGACGAAGATAAACGAAACCGGGTGCTTTTTGACCTGAATGCCGACGCGGGAGCGGCGGATGGCGGACACGACGGAGGCAATCGCCTCGTCCTGCCCAACAATATGCTTTTTGAGTTCTGCGTCGAGGTTCAAAAGCTGCTCGTATTCCTGCGCACGGATCTTGCTTGCGGGAATCTTTGTCCAGAGTTCAATGATGCGGGCCAGATTATCAATCGTCAACGCGGGTTTTGGCAGCTTTTCCAGCTCCGTGATCTCGGAATCGAGCTGCAGGTTGCGGCTGCGCAGCTCCGCCATGCGGGCGTAATCGTCCTGCGTCTTTTCGGCGTTCTCCGTGAGCATGGAAAGCTCCAGATCATAATCGGCGTGCTCTTTTTTGAGCGCTTCGAGCCGGCCGATGTTCTTATTCTTGAGGTTCACGTCCGAGCACGCCTCGTCGATGAGGTCGATGGCCTTATCCGGCAGGAAACGGTCAGTGATATAGCGCTCGGAGAGCAGGACGGCCTGCCGCGCGATCTCCGGGGAGATCACAACGCCGTGGAACGTCTCATAATAGTGGCTGATGCCGCGGATGATGGCAATGGATTGTTCAATGGTTGGCTCGGCGACGGTGACGGGCTGGAAGCGGCGCTCAAGCGCGGCGTCCTTTTCGATGTGCTTGCGGTACTCGTTGAAGGTCGTCGCACCGATGACCTGGATCTCGCCGCGCGAAAGCGCGGGCTTGAGGATATTGGCGGCGTTCATGGAACCCTCCGCATCGCCCGCGCCGACGAGATTATGCACTTCGTCAATGACCAGAATGATGTTGCCGAGCTTCTTGACCTCCTCAATGAGGCCCTTCATGCGGCTTTCAAACTGGCCCCGGAACTGCGTGCCCGCGACGAGGGCCGTGAGGTCCATGAGATAGACCTCTTTGTTCTGAAGCTTATACGGGACGTCCTTGTCGGCAATTTTCTGTGCAAGGCCCTCGGCGATGGCAGTCTTACCGACGCCCGGCTCGCCGATGAGACAGGGGTTATTCTTCTGGCGGCGGTTGAGGATCTGAATGACGCGCTCCGTCTCCTCCTCGCGGCCAATGATGCGGTCGAGCCTGCCGTCGCGCGCCTTCTGCGTCAGGTTCTGGCAGTAGCTGTCGAGGAATTTGTGCTTTTTGTTCTTGGGGTTCGGCTTGTCGCCGGAGCGCTGGCGGCTCTCGGTTTTTTCCGGCTCCGGGACGGCAGGCGTGTTGTCCTGCCCCTGACCGGCGGCGCCAAAGAGCTTGTTGAGGAAGGGGAACGTGGCGGTCTGGCTGTCAGCCTCGTCGTCCTCGCTGCCGTCCTCCGCGTCATGGCCCTGACTGAGCAGGCTCTCAAGGCCGTTCATGGCCTCGGTCATTTCGCCGTTGAGATTTTCGAGGTCGTCCTCTGAAAGCCCCATGCGTTCGATCATATCGTCGACGGGCTTGATGCCCATCTCCTTTGCGCATTTGAGGCAGAGGCCCTCGTTGACGGTCTTTCCGCCGTCGATTTTCGTTATAAAAACGACTGCAAGATTCTTTTTGCATCTTGAGCACAGGGTCGGTTTCATAAAAGGCTTCTCCTTATCGTGTTTCCTTCTGCAAAGTATATCACAGGCAGGCCGTCGTATCTTTGCAGAATTGTAAACGTTTTTTGGAAAATTATTTACGGGACATACAGCGTCCCATGGCCGTTGGCCAGGAGAATGGCAGAGCCGTCCTCGCGCATGACGGCGCTGGACGCGCCGGTCGTGTTGTCGGAAACGTCGTATTCCGTGAGATTCTGATCGTAAATGGAAAGCGCGCCGCTCGTCAGGAGGGCGAGATACTTGCCCGAAGCGGAAATGTCCAGAATCTGCTCGCTGATTGGAAGCGTGCCGAGCACTGTCCCGTCATACCCGACGGTCAGGGCGGTATAGCCGTTTCCGGCCTTATAGAGATTCATGACGAGCGTGACGAAGCCGTTTCCGTCCAGCGTGTAGTCTTTGAGATAGGCGTCCTCAAAGGCGTAGCTGCCGAGGCACTGGCCGTCCAGCTCATAGAAATACAGCGCGTCTTCACACAGGACGCAGAGCGTGTTTCCGGGCAGGAAATGCAGATCGTAGATCAGGGCATTTCCGATGGGGATGGTGCGGAGAATTTCCTCCGAATCCGTCCGGAAGAGGACGACAGAGGACTGGAACATCCCGTCCTCCTGCCCGAGTGCGGCAGCGGCGGCGTATTTTGCGCCGGAGGAGACGGTGCAGCGCATGAAATACTGGCTCGACGAGAGCCAGCGGTAGATCAGCGCCTGCTGGCTGTTGTAGACATAGAGCACGGCGCGATAGCCTGACTCACTGGATAAATAGCAGATGCTGCCGTCAGACGCAATATCCGCGTCCAGAATCGGCTTCTGGGATGAAACGTGCAGGACGGAGCCGCGTTTCTGGCTGGCGGCTTCCAGCGTATTGCCGCCGGTGTCGTAGGCCAGCGCGAGGTCACCGCCGGTCTTTAAAACTGGCGCGGACATGGACGCCTGAATGGAGGCTGTCTCCACGCCGTCCTTATCGTAAAGACTCAGGCCCGTCGCGGAGGCGACGGACAGCCCGCCGGACAGCCCGGCATAGCGGTTGGAGTTGCTTTCGTCGTAGACGAATCGGCCCGTTTTGCTGTCCTCGGAGACGTTCAGATAGCGCACGTAGCGCTGCAGCGCGTCCAGATTCAGCCGGTCGCGGAACACATAGGCCGCCACGCCGCCCGTGACAAACACGAGCAGGACCGCAAACACGGCGATCCGCTTTCCTAGGCCCGGATGCTTCTGCGGATGCAGCTGCGAGATATTATCCGACATGGAAAACCGCCTTTCCGTCATCATACCAGAGCTGCGTCATGTAAAGCCCGCCGGGCGGGACGGTCGGCCCCGCCGCCGTGCGGTCGCCGTTCAGGAGGATCTGCGCGACGGCCTCCGGCGGGAACTTTCCTTCGGCGGCATAGACGCAGGTGCCCGCCATGGCGCGGGCCATATTATAAAGAAAGCCGTTGGCGCTGACGCGCAGCGAAATGAGATCGCCGTCGCGCTCGACCTTGTAATCATAAACCGTGCGCACGGTGGATTTGACATCCGTGCCGACCGAGCGGACGGCGGCGAAGTCGTGCGTGCCGATGAAGCAGTCCGCCGCGCGCTGCATGACCGTCTCGTCCAGATGCTTGGGGTAGAACCATGCACGGTTGACATAAAACGGATCGCGGATGCCGGAATTATAGATCAGATACGTATATTCCTTTTTGACGCAGGAGCCGATGGCGTTGAAGTCCTCGTGCACCTCCATCGCGTTTGTCACGACGATATCCTCCGGCAGGTGCGTGTTGAGCGCATACGGGATGCGGTCACACGGAATGCGGGCGGAAGTGCGGAAATTGGCGACATAGACGCGTGCGTGAACGCCTGCGTCCGTGCGGCCGCAGCCGGTCATATGCACCGGATGGCCGACGACGGCCGCCGCCGCCTCTTCCAGCGTCTGGCCGACGGTCGTGACCGTCTTCTGCACCTGCCAGCCGTGATAGGCTGTGCCGAGATATTTGAGCGTCAGGGCGATGTTGCGCATAGGATACTTCCTTATCATCTGAGTGTGAGCGGTGGAAATAGGAGGGCGCTTGTAGGGGCCGATGCCCACATCGGCCCGGCGGATTGCATCGTTTTTACGGTAATCTTCGGCGAATTCGTAACTTCTCATCGGGCCGATGTGGGCATCGGCCCCTACAACTCATTGGGTAGATACAGTACGGATTCGCATCGGGCCTTTGCTTTTTGTGTCTGCCTGCTGCAACCTTTCAGGGGAGCCTTTTGTTACAGGCCAAGCTGCCGCAGGACGATCATGACGGCGAGGAGGGCTGCGCCGGAGAGGTAGGCGAGGTAATCGCGCTTCTGATAGTGCAGCTCGGAGAGCTTTGTGCGGCCCTCGCCGCCGTGGTAGCAGCGGCATTCCATGGCGGTCGCAAGCTCGTCGGCCCGGCGGAACGCGCTGATGAACAGTGGCACAAGAATGGGCACGAGCGCCTTGGCGCGGCTGAGGAGGTTGCCGGATTCAAAATCCGCACCTCTGGCCTTCTGCGCCGACATGATCTTGTCCGTCTCCTCAATCAGTGTGGGAATAAAGCGCAGTGCAATGGACATCATCATGGAAAGCTCATGCACCGGCGCGTGCAGCCTTTTAAGCGGCGACAGCAGGCTTTCCAGCCCGTCCGTCAGCGCGATCGGCGAGGTTGTATAGGTTAACATAAATGTTCCGGCCACGAGCAGGGAAATGCGAAGCACCATGAAAACGGCGTTCTGAATGCCGGATTTTGTGATTTTGAAGATCCAGAACTGCGCAATTGGTTCCCCCTGTCCGTAAAGCAGGTTCAAAAGCGCGGTCAGGATGATGATGAACAGAAGCGGCTTGAGGTTTTTGAGTACGACCTTCAAGCGGATCTTGCTCATGGCAATGACGATGGCGAGGAACGCGGCAATGACCACATAGGAAACGAACCATTTCGCGAGGAACAGCGCGACGATATAGACGATCACGAGCACGAGCTTCGTGCGGGGGTCAAGCTTGTGGATGGGGGTCTGGCCGGGGAAAAACTGGCCGAGGGTCACGTCCTTCAGCATATCTGCGCGCCCCCCTTCAGAAGCGGTTCGAGAAGATCTGCCGCCTGCTCGACCGTATAGGCCGAGGCCGGGACGTTCACGCCGAGCTGCTGCAGCCGCAGCAGCACCTGCGTCATGCACGGCACATTCAGACCCATGGAGACAAGCTCCGCCGCGTGGGAAAAGACCTCGGACGGTGCGCCGGTCATGACGGCGGTTCCCTTTTCCATGACGATCAGGCGGTCAACGTTGGAGGCGATCTCCTCCATCGAGTGGCTGACCATCACAACAGCCGCTTGCTGCGCGGCCTGATAATCGCGGATATTTTTGAGAATGCTCTCGCGGCCTGCGGGGTCAAGTCCCGCCGTCGGCTCGTCGAGAATGAGCACGTCCGGCTCCATGGCGATCACGCCCGCGATGGCCGCGCGGCGCTTCTGTCCGCCGGAAAGATCAAATGGGGATTTGGCAAGCTCCGCCTCGGAAATGCCGACAAAGCCCGCCGCACGGCGGACACGCGCGTCGATCTCGTCTTTGGAAAGGCCCATGTTTTTCGGGCCGAAGGCGATATCGGCGTAGACAGTCTCCTCAAACAGCTGATATTCCGGGTACTGGAACACCAGACCGACGCGGAAGCGGATCTGGCGGGTGAACTTGGGGTCCTCCCAGATGTCGCGGCCGTCAAACAGCACATGGCCGGACGTCGGCTTCAGAAGGCCGTTCATATGCTGCACCAGCGTGGATTTGCCGGAGCCGGTATGGCCGATGAGGCCGACGAACTCGCCCCGGCTGATCGTCAGATCGACGTTCGAAAGCGCCGCGTGTTCAAACGGCGTATCCGGGCTGTAGATATGGGAAAGCTTCTGTATCTCTAAAATAGGCGTCAAGGCTTCTTCCTCCGGGTGTTCTGGTTCAGCTGCGCGCGATGCGCTGCCGGAGCAGCTGCGCGCAGGCCTCCGGCGTCAGCGCGTCGGTCGGAATGTCGACGCCGCGGCGCTTCAGCTCCAGCAGCAGCTGCTCGGTCTGCGGCACGTCGAGGCCGACGCTGCGCAGCAGCGGCTCCTGCGCGAAGACCGCCTGCGGCGTTCCGTCGGCGACGATCCTGCCCTCGGACATGGCGATCACGCGGTCCGCGCGTGCGGCCTCGTCCATGTGATGGGTGATCAGAATGACCGTCATGCCGGTTTCCCGGTTCAGCCGTTCGATGGTATCGAGCACCTCGCGCCGGCCCTGCGGGTCGAGCATGGCAGTCGGCTCGTCGAGCACGACGCACTGCGGCTGCATGGCGAGCACGCCCGCGATGGCCACGCGCTGCTTCTGCCCGCCAGACAGGAGCTGCGGGGCGTAGGTGCGGTAGTCGTACATCCCGACGGCCCTGAGCGCGTCGTCGACGCGCTGCCGGATCTCCTGCGACGCGACGCCGAGGTTTTCCGGCGCAAAGGCGACGTCCTCCTCTACGACATTGGAGACGATCTGGTTGTCCGGGTTCTGGAAGACCATGCCGACGTGCTGCCGGATGGCGAGAAGCATCTCCTCGTCCTTCGTATCCATGCCGTAGACCGTCACGCTGCCGCCTGCGGGCAGGAGAATGGCGTTAAAATGCTTGGCAAGCGTCGACTTGCCGCAGCCGTTATGTCCGAGCACGGCGACAAAGCTTCCCTGCTCAATGGACAGGCTCAGGTCGTCGAAGACGATATGCGTCTCGCCGCCGTCCTGACCCTCATACGTATAATGCAGGTCGTTTACCTGAATCGCTGTGGTCATGGCTTCTCCTTTGTCCAGCGGCACGTCGCACCGCACGGCAGAGCCAGGCCAGTATCGCGCACCGGCAGGCCGAGCTCATCGGAACTGGTATAGCCGCCGTATTTCTTCGAGACGATTGTCTCCGTCAGATAGCGCATGACGGACGGGGCCAGACCCGTCGTATAGGAATTGATGATAAAAAACAGCGGATCGTCGGAAAGCACGCGGCTGACCAGCTCCACAAACAGATACAGATTCTCCTCCAGCTTCCAGACCTCGCCGGACGGGCCGCGCCCGTAGCTTGGCGGGTCCATGATAATCGCGTCGTAGGTCTTGCCGCGGCGGATCTCACGCTCGACAAACTTGGCGCAGTCGTCCACGATCCAGCGGATGGGCCTGTCCTCAAGCCCGGAGACCTTTGCGTTTTCCTTTGCCCAGAGCACCATGCCCTTGGCCGCATCGACGTGACAGACGCTTGCGCCCGCAGCGGCGCAGGCGATGGTCGCGCCGCCCGTATAGGCGAACAGGTTCAGAACGCGGACGGGACGGCCCGCATTGCGGATTCTCTCCATCATGAAGTCCCAGTTGGCAGCCTGTTCCGGGAAAACGCCGGTATGCTTGAAATTCATGGGCTTGACCTGAAAGGTCAGCTCCTTATAGCGCACCTGCCATTGGGCGGGCAGACGCAGATTCTGCCATTTTCCGCCGCCGGTGTTCGAGCGCGCGTAGCGCGCGTCATACTTCCGCCAGAGCGGATCGTCCTTCGGCGTGTTCCAGATCACCTGCGGATCCGGGCGCACGAGGATATATTTCCCCCACCGTTCGAGCTTTTCCCCGGCGGAGGTATCGAGGACCTCATAGTCCTTCCAGCTGTCAGCAAGCCACATATTGCTCTCCTGTCTGCGTTTGATTATGGGGTGCCGCCGTCTGCGGCGCTGCTCCAGATGTCGGACGCGTCCGGATCGGACTCGTCGTCCTCCTCGTCCTCCTCCGGCTCAGGTTCGGGCAGATCGTCCTCGCTGTGGATATAGCACTCGACGTTGATCGAATCCACGTCCGGCGAAACGGCGGCATAATACCCTGCCGGAAGATTGCCCGTCAGGATCGCGTAGGCCTGATCGAGCACCACAACACCGTTTTTGGGGAAGGCGCGGGACACGTCGAGCAGCGCGGCCTTGTGCGTGGCGTTGCCGGGAACCTGCGCGCAGAACTCGTTGGCCACATGGCCGGAAGCGTTGCAGATGTCGACCAGCTTGTGGGCGGTGCACTGCGCCGTCGGCACGTCATGGGCGCTGAGCGTGACGCGGACCGTGCGGTCGCCGCGCGGGTCGAGCGCGCAGGCGTCGGACGGCAGAAGACCGCTGTCGCGGCAGACCGTGACCTCCACGAGATTGGCGGGCTGCTTGAACGATTTATCCTTCAGGTTCTGGTGCACAAGGCGCATGACCTTCTGCCACATGACGATGGAGGGGTTGGTGTCGGAATCCGTCAGCACGATCTCCTCCGGGTCGTTGTAGCCGCACCAGACAACGCCGGTATAATACGGCGTATAGCCCGCGAACCAGCGGTCGAAATCGCGCGAGGTCGTGCCGGTCTTGCCGGCAACGGTCATGTTTTCCAGCTGCGCCGCCGTGCCGGTGCCCTTTTCGACGGTCGATTTGAGCATATCGGTGATATACCACGCGGTCATGTCCTTCATGGCGACGTGGGATTCCTGCGTGTTGTCCAGAATGACCTGTCCGTTCGAATCCTTCACAACGGTGTAAGTCCGGGCCTCGCGCCAGACGCCCTCGTTGGCGAACGCGGCGTAGGCCGCCGTCATGGCGCGGACCGTCACGCCCCGCGTGAGGCTGCCGAGGGCGAGCGCCCAGAGGTTCACGTCGGACAGCTCTTCGCCGTTCGTGGTTTTATACGAGGAAACGAGCGTGGACAGTCCCATCTTGTCCTTGGCGAAGGAATAGCTGTATTCCGGCGTCATCTGCGCCACGAGCTTGACCGGGACGGTATTGATCGACTGCTCGACAGCCTCCTCCACGGACACGAGGCCGCGGTAGGTCGAGTCGAGGTTCTTGGGCCAGGTCGCCGTATCGGTAAAGGAATACGGCGTATCGTCCATGACGGTCGCGGGCGTGATGAGGCCAAGCTCGATGGCGGGCGCGTAGACCGCGACGGGCTTGATGATGGAGCCGGGGGACAGAAGGCTTCTTGTCGCACAGTTCCAGACGAGGCTGCCCTGCTTTTTGCCGACGCCTCCAGCAAGAGCGACGATATCGCCGGTCGTATTGTCGACAATGACGATGCCGGACTGGAGCTGCTGGGAGCTGGCCGTTGCGGGCAGGCTCGAAAGATCCTCATAGACCTGATCGACGGCGGCCTGCACATCAGGGTTGACGGTGGAATAGATCTGATAGCCGCCGGTCTTGACCATCGTATAGACGATGTCGTATTCATAGCCGGTCTTGTCGCACAGGTCGTTGACCACGTCGTTGATGACCTGATCGACGAACCAGGAGTAATTGTCGTCGGACTTTTTCTTTTCGCGGCTGGCATTCGTAAACACCAGCTCCTGCGCGACGGCCTCGTCGTACTGGGCCTGATTGATATAGCCCTGCTTGAGCATCTCGGAGAGAATGATCTCCTGCCGCTCCTTGTTGTTTTCTGCGCTGATATACGGGTCATAGCGCGAGGGGTTGTTGGTGATGCCGATCAAAGACGCGCACTCCGCCAGCGTCAGATCCTTGACGTCCTTGCCGAAGTACACGCGCGAGGCGGACTGCACGCCGCGGCAGTTTTCACCGAGCGGGATGATATTCAGGTACAGCTCCATGATCTGCGGCTTGGTGTGCGTTTTTTCGAATTCCAGCGCGCGATAGATCTCGACCAGCTTGCGGCGCACGGTCACCTCGCGTTCGCCGGTGGCGTTTTTGATGAACTGCTGCGTGATGGTCGAGCCGCCGGCCTCGCTCTTGCCGAGGAACATTTTGAAGCAGGCGCGCATCGTCGTGACCCAGTCGACGCCCTGGTGCTTTTCAAAGCGCTTGTCCTCGATGGCGATGCAGGCGTTGATGAGGTTCTTGGGGATATCGTCGTATTCGACGAACGTGCTGTTCGAGCCGCCGTAGATGGCCTGCAGCACCTCATACTTTCCGGTATCCGGGTCTTCATAATAGATGACGGAGGTCTGCTCCATGGAAAAGCTGTCGGAGGCCCACTGCGCCTGCTCGGACAGATCGTTTTTTACATAGACCGCGAACAGGCACGCAAAGATCAGGGCCGTCAGAAACGCCGTCAGAAGGATCGTGCCGACGATCTTCCCGATCACCGCGAAGATATGTCCGACGCCTCCGGCTCGTTTTCCGCTGTTCATGTTATCTTGTTTTGCCATACGGAACCTCCATGTTTGCTCTGGCATACAGGCAGGCGGCGCAGCGCCGCATAATCGCATTTTATCTTAATGATTATAACACATCTGTCAATTATTTTGAAAACAAATTTTGAAATCCATGCACGCATTTTATTCTTCCTGTTTTTGCGTGCATTTTCTGTGGAAAATATCGAATATTCGGATATATTTGCAACAAATCCGGCATTGTACCGCGCAATTCGCGGAAACGGTCAGCAAATTCCTCTTGATTTTATACGGTCTTCCGGTTAGAATAGGAGCATGAAAGCAAACGATACGGAGGCTTCCCATGGAACAGCAGTACGGCGACGATTTCATCAGCATCACCGACGAAGACGGCAAGGAATATGAGCTTGAGGTCCTTGCAGAGCTCGAGCACGACGGCAGCCGCTATCTGGCCCTCGTTCCGGCAGGCTCCGGCGACGATGAGGCCGAGGATCTTGAGGTCAGCATCCTCAAGTCCGTGGAGGAAAACGGCGAGGAATTCCTTGAGGCCATTGAAGACGACGCGGAGCTTGAGGCGGTCTACAGTGCGCTGATGGATCTGATCTACGAGGACGAGGAAGAGCCGGAGGCATAAACGCAGCCTCCGCAGCCCACAATAGAATATGAGATCGTAAAAGACGTGTCCCTGCGGGGTGCGTGACGGGTCCACTTAAACCCACATTATATTCAGGGGATGCCGGAACTTTTGCTGTCGATTGCAGGCCTCCCGCCCACGGCTTTGACCGGTGGTGGACGTTGGAAGCAGAGAAGCAGCAAAGAGGCAACCCACCTGCCCTTTCGTGCAGGTTATAATTGGATTCGCACGGCTTCTGCGGGGATACGTTTTTGCCCAAAAGCGCTTTGCTCCGGCAAAGCGCTTCAGCGTGTCGAAAAAGTCTTTTCGCCCCGCTGAGGCAGTTTTTCGAACTTAAAAAAAGTTCGAAAAACTGGCTGATTGAACGCGAAGGGGGCTCTTTGCCCCCTTCACTCTTCCCCTGCTGCTCTGTCGTCCAACTGCTTTTCATGGTTTTTGACAGTCTCAAGCGCTTTGCTCCGGCAAAGCGCTTTTCTTTTTCTGCATATTCCGCAAAATTATGCTTGCATATGGCGCGTCTTTTCGGTATAATACGCATTGAATTGCCTGAGGGGATGACTTCCCGCTTTTTTCGGGCAAAAACCCAGACTTATGAGAGGAATGATCCCAAATGAGCGCATCCCGTGAAAAAAACAAGCGCAAGGAACAGGCAGCAGTTCCTGAGACTGCCAATGAAGCAAAGAAAGGCATGAGCAAGGGCCTGAAGACGACGCTGATCGCCGTCTGCACCGTTCTGGTCGTCTGCATCGTTGTCTTCTTCTATATGCTGACCAGCGGCTTCTTTGCCTCGCACACCACCGCCGCGACCGTCAGCGGCCACAACCTTTCCCCGGCTATGGTCAACTACTTCTATAAAAACGCCTACAGCACCATGCAGGAGCAGTACGGCGATTTTATGAGCTATATCCTGGACACCAACTCTCCGCTCGACGAGCAGACCTATGACGCCGACACCGGTGAGACCTGGGCCGATTTCTTCACCCAGCAGGGTCTGACCACCGCAGCGGAGGTCTACGCGATCGCCGACGAGGCCAAAGCCAACGGCTACACGCTTTCCGAGAAGGAGCAGGCTGCCATCGAGTCGCAGCTCACGTCGCTCGATCTCTACGCCGCCTATTCCAACATGAACCGCAACAGCTATATCGCGGCCGTCTACGGCACGGGCTGCAGCGAGAAGAGCTTCCGCGAATATCTTGAAGTTACAACGCTTGCAAGCAGCTATGCGCAGTCCATCAACAGCGGCTTCACCTATACCGACGCGGAGATTGCCGCCGAGTATGAAGCGAACCCCAACAGCTATGACGCCGTGACCTACCGGCAGTTCCTCGTCTCCGACTCGCTGTTCCAGACCTCGACGGACAGCAGCGACGAAAGCACAGCGGACAGCAGCGACACCACCGAGGAGCTGTCTGAGGAAGAGCTGACCGCGCTCAAGGAGGAAATGGCCTCCACGATGGCCGCCGACACCGCACACGACGAGCAGGCCTTCATCAACGCAGCCTATGAAAACGCGCAGGATTCCGCGAAGGAAAGTTATGCTGACGAGAGCTATACGCTGAAGGAAGACCAGCTGTATTCCTCGCTGAGCAGCGACGTTGCCGACTGGCTGTTCGACGCATCCCGCACGGAAGGCGACACGACCTATATCGCGAACGACAGCGGCGTTTACTACGTTCTGTACTACATCTCCCGCAGCACGAACGACTATCTGCTCCCGAACGTGCGCCACATCCTGATCTCCGTCAGCGACACTTCCGACGAGACTGCGATGGAAGAGGCCCGCGCAAAGGCCGACGAGATCCTTGCCGAGTTCAACGCCGGTGACAAGACGGCGGAAAGCTTCGGTGAGCTGGCCAAGGAGAATACCGGCGATTCCAACGGCGACGAGGGCGGTCTGTATGAGAACATCATGCCCGGCCAGATGGTCACCGAGTTCAACGACTGGTGCTTCGATGAGAGCCGTCAGCCCGGCGACACCGGTATTGTTGAGACGTCCTATGGCGTGCACGTCATGTACTTCGACGGCTTCGGCAATTCCTACCGCGACACGCTCGTTGAAAATGCTCTGCGCACTGCGGATTACAACGCGTGGCATGACGGCGTTGTCGGCGACAACGCGTACACGACCGTTCCGTTCGGTATGAAGTTCACCACGAAATAATCCCGTCTCCAACAGCCGCCCATCCGGGCGGCTGTTCGCGTATAAAACGCCCCTTCTCACGGCAGACTATGCCATGGGAAGGGGGTTTTCAGATGCGGGAATATACACAGCCGCGCATCGGCTTCTGCCTGCTGGCAGGTGCGCTGGCAGGCTTTGTCAACGGATTTTTTGGTGCGGGCGGCGGCATGGTGCTCGTGCCGCTTCTGATCTGGCTCTGCAGGCTCGAGGATAAGGCGGCCTTTTCGTCCGCAATCGCAGTGATCCTGCCGCTGTGCATCGTTTCGATCGTGATCTATGCGCTGCATGACAGCCTGCCGGTTTCGGACGCGCTTCCTTATCTCATCGGCGGTGCGGCCGGCGGCGTTCTTGCGGGGCTTCTGTTCCGAAAAATGCCGGCCAGGGCGCTGCACCTGATCCTCGGCGGTGTGATCCTTGCGGGGGGTATCCGCCTGATCGTATGCTGATGCTGCTTGCAGCCGCTGCCGCAGGGCTTGTCTGCGGCGTTTTATCGGGCTTCGGCATCGGCGGCGGAAGCCTGCTGATGGTCTGGATGACCGCTGCCCTGTCCATGGAGCAGCGAGCGGCGCAGGGTGTGAATCTGCTGTACTTTCTTCCCTGTGCGGCCTGCGCGCTGATCTTTCATATCAAAAATAAGCAGATCGTCTGGCGTGCAGTCTGGCCCGCAGCCCTTGCAGGCAGCGTCTGCGCCGTGGGCGGCGCGCTGCTGGCCCAGAACGTGGACGCGGAGCTGCTGCGGAAGCTGTTCGGCGGGTTTCTGGTTCTGGTCGGACTGTCGGAGATCATTTTAAAGGGGCTGAAACAGAGCAAGCCAGATGGTTGAACATCGTTTTTTCTCTGCCGCCGCGATTGCCGGCAGCATTGCGGAGGTCATTTATCCGGTCCCGCAGGGCCTGCGGGGCCGCGTGATCGACCGGATGGACAGATTTCTTCTGAATACCATCGTGGAGTCGGTAGACTTTTTATATCGCCGTTTCCCTGCATAAGCGGGCGGGTGCATCCGGATCCGCCGAAGGCCGGTCTGTTATTCGCTTGCCGTGGGCTTCCGGCATTCGTCCGTGATCTCGGCCTTTAATGCGCGCAGCGCGGGCTGCTCCACGTCGCGCGGGTAGGGGAGGGCGGAAAGATCAAATTCGCGGATGGTGCTGTCCGGGTGCATGACGACGATCTTCTGGCCGAGCAGCAGCGCCTCTTCGAGCTGGTGCGTGACAAGGACGATGGTGCGTGGGAGCTTTTTCTGGATGGCGAGCAGCTGCGACTGTAATTCACCGCGCGTCAGAAAGTCCAAAGAGGCAAACGGCTCGTCCATCAGCAGCAGCTGCGCCTGACTGGCCAGCACCCGCGCAAGGCCCAGCCGCTGCTTCATGCCCGTGGAAAGCTCCGCCGGGGTGAGGTCGGCAAAGTCCTGCAGCCCGACGAGGCGCACGAAATCGGCGGCCTTTTCATAGCGCTCCTCCGGCGTCTTGCCCACGCCGCAGGCCATGGCGACGTTGCGCTGCACGTTCGTCCACGTGATGACATACGGGTCCGGGCTGAGAAGCGCGCTGTGCCAGCCCTGCGGCATCTCGATCTGTCCCGCGTCCGGCTGCTCCTTTCCGGCCAGCAGCTTCAAAAGCGTGCTCTTGCCACAGCCGCTGCGGCCGACGATGACCGTCAGCTGTCCGATGGGGAAACAGACGGAGAGATCGCGCAGCACCTGCCGTGTGCGGCTCTGCCGCGTCTGGCCGGTAAGCACGATCTCGCTGGAATAGGATGTATAGGATTTTTTGATATGCTGCAATGCGACTGCGTCCATAAAACTGTCTCCGTTCGATGAATTCGAAACTGATTCTAGCAGATTTCGACAGAAGATACAAGACAAAAAATCATCCTGACCACCGGCCCAGCCGGTGGTCAGGATCTGTTTACTCAGCCGATGTAATTGAAGGGATTGACGTCTGCACCGTTATAGTAGATGGTGAAGTGCAGGTGCGGGCCGGTCGACCAGCCGGTGGAGCCGACGTAGCCGATGGTCTGTCCCTGTGTGACGTAATCGCCGACGGACACGGAGCAGGACGGCTGGTGCGCGTAGAGGCTGGAATAGCCGTCGCCGTGGTTGATGACCACATAATAGCCCCAGGCTGCGGAATAGGCCGCCGTCGTGACCGTGCCGGATTTTGTCGCAAGGATCGCCGTACCGGCTGCCGCGCCGAAGTCCACGCCGTTGTGCCAGCTGTATTTACCGGTCAGCGGGTGCGTGCGGTAGCCATAGGAGTCCGTGACCTGACACTGATACGGAAGGGGATACAGCCAGCCGCCCGTGTTGGTCGCACCGCTGGAATTGCTGTTCGAGCCTTTGTTGTTGTTCTGCCGGTTCAGCGCTGCGATGCGCTCAGCCTCCTCCTTGGAAAGGGCGGCATAATACGCGGCCTCGGACTTGGCAATCTCGTCAGACAGCTCGGCCTCGTCGGCCATGTTCTGCTCGTAATCGGCGTTCATTTCTTCATAGGCCTGCATCATTTCCAGCAGCAGACTGTCGGCCTCGGTGCGCTGCGCCTCAAGCTCCGCCTCCTGCTGGTCAAGCTCCTCGCGCGTCGTGTCAAGCTCTGCCATCTGCTGCTCAAGCTCCGTGCGCTCGGATGCGATCTGCTCGGAGACGGCCTTCATCTTTTCCAGCATCAGCTGGTCCGCCTTGGCGATCTCCTGAATCACGTCGATCTTGTCCAGCAGATCCGAGAAGCTGTTCGCGCCGAACAAAATCGCCCAGTAGGAGATATTACCCGTCTCCTCCATGGAGCGGATGCGGGTCTTATACTGCTCGTTCAGGCGCTGTTCCTCGGCCTGGGACGCTTCCAGCTCGGCCTGCTTGTTGGCGATCAGCAGGCTGTACTGCTGCACCTGCTCGTTCAGGTTGTTGATGGACGCCTGCGTCATGCTGATCTGCTGGTCGATATCGGATTTCTTATCGACGAGCGTCTGCGTTTTGGACTGGTTTTCCTTGATCTTTGCCTGAAGCGCTTCGCGCTCCTTTTTGAGCTCTGCCTGCTGATTGCGGAGGCCGGAGAGCTCTTTTTTGATCTCCGAGCTGGACGCGGCGTTGACCATGATAATGAGGGCGCTTGAGACAAGGCCCAGCAGCATCACGGCGGCCAATACCAAACAGACGATCCGGCGGGCGGAGCCGCTTTTCTTTTGTTTCATAAGTAAAAGGTACCTCCCGGTTTTACACCTTCAGGAACTTCCGGATGGACAGCAAGCTGCCGAACACGCCCACGAGGAAGCCCGTGATCGCGTAGGCGGCTGCGACAATCTCAATGACGTCCGTGAACGGAGTCAGGACGAACAGCTTGAGCGTGTCGAGCTGCGCGATCTTCGAAAGGACGAAATCATACAGGCCCCACTCGAGGAAGAAGCCGACTGCGGCGGCGATAATACCAATAATAAAGCCCTCGACGATAAAAGGCAGTCGGATAAAGGCGTTGGTCGCGCCGACCATCTTCATGATGGCGATCTCCTCGCTGCGGGAATACATGGCAAGCTTGACGGTGTTGGAAATGATGAACAGCGAGACGACGAACAGCACCGAGACAATGACGAGCGAGGCGATATTCAGAACGTTCTGCACGGTCTGGAAGCCCTCGGCGATCTCAAAGTGCGCCGAAACATCCGCTACACCCTCAATATCCTTCAGCTTTTCATACGTCTGCTTCAGCAGCGAGTTATCCTCGACTGTGACGACATAGCGGTCGCGCAGCGTATCGGGGTCGATGCCCGCAAACAGCGACGCGTCGTTCTGCTCGTCAATAAAATCCTCCAGTGCCTGCTCCCGCGAGACAAAGACCGCGGAGCGGACGTTGGTGATGAGGTTGATCTGCGAACCGACGGATTTTGCCTTGGCCTCGGAATAGCTCTCGTCGATGTAGACGAGCATCTCGTTCTTCTGCTCCAGCTCCTTGACCATGGCGCTGGTATTATAGAGAATGAGGCAGAACGAGCCCATGATAATGAGGCACGCCACCGTCACGCAGATGGCCGCGAAGGACATGAAGCCGTGCAGGAACACGCCCCGGAAGCCCTCGCGCAGTAAGTAACCGATGTTATTCTTCTTCATTGAGATAATACCCGTCCATTCCGTCGCTGATGATCCTGCCCTCGTTGATGGCGACGACACGCTTGGTAAAGCGGTTGACAAGCTCCCGCTCGTGCGTGACGACCAGAACCGTGGTGCCGAGGGCGTTGATCTGTTCGAGCAGCATCATAATTTCGAGCGAACGCGCCGGGTCAAGGTTGCCCGTGGGCTCGTCGGCGATGATGACGCTGGGATTGTTGACAAGCGCTCTTGCGATGGCGACGCGCTGCTGCTCGCCGCCGGACAGCTCGTTCGGGAGCCTGCGGCCCTTCGTCTCAAGACCGACCAGCTCGAGCACATACGGCACGCGCTTCTGGATCTCCTTCTCCGGCGCGCCGATGACGCGCATGGCGAACGCGACGTTTTCATAGACGGACTTGTCGCCGATCAGGCGGAAATCCTGAAAGATGACGCCGAGCGTCCGGCGCAGGTACGGCACGGCGCGGCTGCGGAGCTTTTCGACGGCAAAGCCGTTGACAAGCGCGCTGCCGGAGGTCGGGCGAAGCTCGGCGGTCAGGATCTTGATGATGGTGGATTTGCCGGAGCCGGACGGGCCGACCAGGAAGACAAATTCGCCGTCGTCAATTTTCATGGAAATGCCGTTCAGCGCGATCGTGCCGGTGTCGTAGGTTTTATGCACATCCTGTAATTCGATCATGTTAAACTCCGATTTTCAAAGCATTGCGCGGGTCAGATGAGTCTGTTCTCGCGCGAGACAAGATATTTCTTGACCATGAGGGCGACCTTGAAGATGATCGCGTCGTCAAACTCGCGCAGGTCAAGGCCGGTGAGCTTCTTGATCTTCTCAAGCCGGTACACCAGCGTGTTTCTGTGGACGAACAGCTTGCGGGAGGTCTCGGAGACGTTCAGATTGTTCTCAAAGAACTTGTTGATCGTGAACAGCGTCTCCTGATCGAGCGTGTCGATGGAGTTCTTCTTGAACACCTCGGACAGGAAGATCTCGCAGAGCGTCGTCGGGAGCTGATAGATCAGGCGGCCGATGCCGAGATTTTCATAGTTGATGATCGTTTTTTCCGTCTCAAAGACCTTACCGACCTCAATGGCGACCTGCGCTTCCTTATAGGCGTCGGCCAGCTCACGCAGGTGGCCCGCAACGGTGGAGATGCCGATGACGGTCTTGACAAACAGCTCGGACCGGAGCGTCTGCTCGATGGTCTGCGCCGTCTGCAGAAGCTCGCCCTTTTCCGTGCCGGGGGCGATCTGCTTGACGATGGCGATATCCGTCTCATTGATGGACAGGACAAAGTCCTGCTGCTTGTCCGGGAACATACCGGAAAGCACGTCGACGGAGGCGACGTCCGCCCGGCCTACCTGCCGGACGAGGAAGACGGCGCGCGGCGCGTCGGTGACGAAGTGCAGCTCCTTCGCGCGGATATAGATATCGCCCGGCAGAATGTTGTCGGTGATGATATTCTTGACGAAGGTTCCCTTGTCGTGCTTTTCCTCATAGTAGGTCTTCGCGCCGTTGAGCGCGACGTAGGCCATGACGCACAGACTTCTGGCGATCTCGTCGTCGCCCTCGGCAAACACGGCGTAGTCAAAGTAGGCGCTCCAGGAAACAAGCGGCTTGAAGGTCTTTTTGTCGACGACGACAATGGAATCCGGGGCGCTGTTGAGCTTGATAACGGCCTCGGGCCATTTTTCCCCGATGCGCGAGGTGTCGCTGCAGGAGATCACGGTGCTGTCGGCGTCGATCACGCCGATCATGCGGTCGGTCGCCTCCTTCATCTGGACGATCACACTCTGAAAAACGCGGCTGGACATAATACGCCCTCCCTATTACAACTTGCTTTTTACACAAACAACCATTGACATAATACTACGTTTTCGGCAGAAGCGCAAGGTCTTTTTGACATTTTATTTGAAAACGGCTATCTTTTTTTGTGGCATTTTCATAGTTTTTCGTCATTTGCTCCAAATTCAGGGGGCTTTACTCTCAAAATATGCAAGTTTTTTCTTCCGTCAAAATCACAAGATATTCTGCAGAAGCCCTTCGGCCTCCACAATATCCAGTTCTTTTGTCTGTCCCAGCGGGAGAGATCCGAGCGTCAATCCGCCTTCTGCCTCGCGCCGCAGATACGTCACCGGGCAGCCCCGGCTGGCAAGCATCCGGCGCACCTGATGGTACTTTCCCTCCTGCACGCAGACGATGGAGCGCCCGTCAGACAGCGGCGTGAGCTTCGCCGGCAGGCAGTGCAGGCCGTCGGCCAGCACCAGTCCCTGCTCGAACGCGCGTACATCCTCCGGCCCCGTCCGGCCCTCATGTTCGGCGTAATAGCGCTTCCAGACGCCGTGCCGGGGAGATAAAATGCGGTGGGCCAGATCGCCGTCGTTTGTCAGCAGCAGAAGCCCCTCCGTATCCTTGTCAAGCCTGCCGACGGGCATAACGCCGAGTCTCCGGTATTCGTCCGGCACAAGTTCCATGACGGTCTTTGCCTTCGGATCGTCGGCGGCGGTCAGATAGCCTGCGGGCTTGTGGAGCATGATGAGGACCGGCCCGCGCAGACGCACGGGCTGGCCGTCCACGGCGATATGGACGGCTGCTTCGTCAAATTTCCGGCTCTCGTCGGTCACGACCGCGCCGTCTGCGGTTACGCGGCCCGCGCGGATGATCGCGCGCAGCTCCTTCCGGCTGGCGACGCCCGCCTCACTCAGAATTCTGTCCAGTCTCTGCATATGGCTGCTCCTGTCATAAATAAAATCGGTCTGCATAGGTTGTACCATGCAATCAAATAGATCGGAGGAATCGTTCCATGGTCATCATGACGGCGAAGGTCCCCAAAAGAAGACTGCTGCTCATCGTGCTGCTGCTTATCGCGGCGGCGGTCGTGCTGGCGCTCTGCCTGCGCGGCGCGGGCGGCGAAACGGAAAAGCCCGCGAAAACAGGCACGCAGGGCGCAACGAACGAGGCGCGCATCGCCTTCCTTGAGAGCTACGGCTGGCAGGTCGAGCCGGAGCCGGTCAAGACCCAGCAGGTCACCGTCCCGGCTGACCCCAGCGAGGTCTTCCTGCGCTACAACGAGCTTCAGATCTCGCAGGGCTACGATCTGCTGCAATACAGCGGCAAGGAGCTGACGCGCTACGTCTACCGGATCACAAACTACCCGGACGAAAGCGGCGTGTATTACGCAACGCTTCTGGTCAAAGACGGCCAGGTCGTCGGCGCAGACGTCGCCTCCAGCGCAAAAACCGGCGTCATGCACGGGCTGAAGATGCCGGAATGAGGGTCAGCGCGCGTTCCGGCTAGGCCGTTTCCGACGCGCCTCCGGCGGCCCATTCTTTTCCGCCTTGCCGGAAAAGAATGGGGAGAAAAGGGGCGCTATGATACACGCCGCCTGTTACGGTACAACAGATTTGCAAATAGTTACGTTTGAATAGCTGCGTTAAAAACGTCTTACGTTTGAAACCTGCGGGGCAGTACGAATTCGCCGAAACTCTGTAGGGGCCGATGCCCACATCGGCCCACGGGGAAGTATCGAATTAGCCGAAGATTACCGTAAACCCGGTACATCCTGCGGGTGGACAGAGCCGTCCACCCCTACGAAATACGGGGAATCGAAAACCGGCGGCGTAGGGGCCGACGACTCTGTCGGCCCTGAAAATGTTGTGGATTCGCTACAGGTTTCCGTAAAAACGATGCAAACTGCCGGGCCGATGTGTACCGGCAAGCGGCAGACCCACATCCGTAACGCTCCTTCGTCGCGAACGGCAGCTGCAAATTTTCAAGAAGAGTTCCTGCATTGCAAAATGCATCGTTGGCCGCAAATTCGTCGAAAGATTCTGCCGCCCAACCGCTCACATCCACAGCGGCAGCACCGTGATCCCCAGCTCTTCGGCAAGGCGGACGGTTGCGGCGGTGCCGCCGGGGGTGCCGTCGAAGACGGAGATGAGCAGCTGCGCGCGGCGGAGCATTTCGCGGTTGCGCCGGAGCATACAGCCGGGGCTGTAGTGATCCTCCAGCACCTCAAGCTGATCGCAGGCGGCAAGAAGCGCCCAATAGCGCGCGACGGAAGCCTCGTCCCAGCCGTCCGGCTGCGACGGGCAGGGGACGAGGGCGCACAGCTGTGCGTCCTGCGCGCCGTCGGCCCTTGCGGCAAGGACGGCCTCGGCAAAATACTGATCGCAGCCGCGGGCCATGCCGCACAGGAAGGTATGAAAGCCCCGGTCATAGACCTCCCGCACCGTGCGGCGCAGAAGCGTCTTGAGCGCGGCGCAGCGCAGATCGTCTTCGTTCCGGCCCCACGGCAATCGCTCCGGCCGGTGGCCGGTAAAGGCGCAGATCACAGGCACTTCCCTCCCGGTTCGTTTTTTTCAGTATATCAGAAAAACTGCCTCTTTACAAGCGGCCCGCGGCGTGCTACTATACGGGTACAATTGAATCGATCTTCAGGGCAGGGCGAAATTCCCGACCGGCGGTAAAGTCCGCGAGCGCAAGCTGAACCGGTGTGATTCCGGTACCGACAGTACAGTCTGGATGGAAGAAGATTTTTTACGCGGCAGCCAGACATAGTTTATTTGGGCCGTCCGTTTGCAGCACCTGAAGCTCGTTTCAGGTGCTTATTTTGTTTTGCAAAGGATGATCTGAATGAAAACGCTGTTCGCCTCGATCTCGGAAAATGTTCAATTTGTGCTGCTCTGTCTGGCAGTCACGGCGGCGGTCGTGCTGCTGGCGTGGGGAGGGGAGCGGTTGGTGATGAAAAAGCGCCACCGGCTGAACACGGCGCACACCATCACGACCGTCGGGATGCTGGCGGCAATTTCGGGCGTTCTGATGGTGATCGAGCTGCCGCTGTTCTTCGCCCCGCCGTTTTACAAGCTCGATTTCAGCGAACTTCCGGTCCTGATCTGCGCGTTTTCGCTGGGGCCGGTCGCGGGTGTGGTCTGCGAATTTCTGAAGGTGCTCATCCACCTGCTGCTTAAAGGCACGTCGACGGCGTTCGTCGGTGATCTGGCAAATTTCCTCGTCGGCTGCTCATTTGTGCTGCCCGCGTCGATTTTGTACCAGAAGCTGCTGAGCAAAAAGGGCGCGGTCGCGTCTTTGGCGCTCGGCACGGGCGTTATGACCGTGTTTGGAAGCCTTTTTAACGCATGGTTCCTTATCCCGCGTTTTGCCGTCATGTACGGCCTGCCGCTCGACGCCATCATCGCCATGGGCACGCAGGTCAACGGCGCGATCACCGACCTGTCCACGCTCGTGCTGCTGGCCGTCGTGCCGTTCAACCTGCTCAAGGGCGTGCTGGTGTCCGTCCTGACGTTCTTCCTCTATAAGCGCGTAGAGCGGCTGTTCTTCCGCAAAAAGACGGCGGAATAAGCCTGCGTAAACCGCACCAAAGGCTCCCCCTTTGCGCAATGTCATCAACTTAAGACCATAGACGGTTTGTTTTACGCAAAAACCGTTGAAATACAACCGCAGTTGGTAGGGGCGGGGCTCTGCTCCGCCCGGCAGAATGCAGTGAATTCCTTCGAGAATTTGCGGCGAATCCGCAAGCAGTTACCTCTTTGGATGTAGGGGGCAGCTGTGAATTCGCCGAAGATTCCCGTAAAATCGGTACATCCCGCGGGCGGACAGAGTCGTCCGCCCCTACAGAGAGTGCGAAGGGTTGTTGTAGGGGCCGACGACTCTGTCGGCCCATTGAGAAGTTACAAATTCGCCGTAGATTCCCGTAAAAACGGTGCATTCTGCCGGGCCGATGTGTACCGGCAAGCGGCAGACCCACATCCGTAACGCTCCTTCGTCGCGAACGGCTGTGACCGGCATCGGCCTCTACGGCCAAGCGGGTAAGTGCATACGGATTCGCCGAAGATTTTCGATAATTCGGTGTATCCTGCCGGGCGGAGCAGAGTCCCGCCCCTACCAACTGCATTTGTTTTGCCGTTTTTTTGCATAAAACAAATGCACCGGTCTTAAGTTGATGACATTGCCCCTTTGCGAAAGGGGGAGCCTTTGGCGCTGCAATCGAGCAAAAAAGACTTGACAAACATCCGGAATCGGACTATACTGCAATGGTCTGATTTCGGACAGTTGGGAGGCGCGGATATGAACCGGGTTTTTGATCAGGCGCTGATGGCGTACAACAAAGAGACGAAAAAGCTGGACGATCTCTATCGGAGCGCGGCGAAGACCTGCGGCATGGCCGAATGCGCGTTCTGGATCCTCTACACGCTCCGCGTCGAGGAAAAAAGCTTTACACAGGCGGAGATCTGTGAGTTCCTTGTCGAGCCGAAGCAGACCGTTAATTCAGCCCTCAAAAAGCTCGTCGCGGAGGGCTATCTTGCGCTTTCAGCCGGCACGGACCAGCGCAGCAAGCTCGTCCGGCTGACGCCGAAGGGGGAGCAGCTTGCACGCGAGCGCGTCGACCGCATCCCGGAGGCGGAGGCTGCCGCCCTGCGCGCGATGTCCCCGGACGACCGCGCGGCCTTTCTTCGCCTGACCCGGCAGTACCGCCTGCTCTTCGAGCAGCAGCTCAGAACGCTTTCATCACAAGGAGGAACGCCGCCCGACCCGGCGGCGCAGCAATAAGCAATGAAACAGCAGATCCGCTTGTCCGATCACTTTACCTATCGAAAACTGCTCCAATTTGTCTTCCCGTCCATTGTCATGATGATCTTTACGTCGATCTACGGCGTGGTGGACGGGCTGTTCGTCTCGAACTTTGCCGGAAAGACGGCCTTTGCGGCGATCAATCTGGTCATGCCGTTTATCATGGTGCTGGGCGGCATCGGCTTCATGATCGGCACGGGCGGCACTGCACTTGTCTCCAAAACGCTCGGCGAGGGCCGGCAGGAGGAAGCCAACCGCTATTTTTCCATGATGATCCTCTTTACGGCGCTGCTCGGCGTGCTGCTCTCGGTGACCGGCGTGGTGTTCATGCGGCCGGTCGCGCTGTTTCTCGGCGCAACGCCGGAGATGCTGGAGGACTGCGTGCGCTATGGCCGCATCGTCAATGCGTTCACAGCCGCGTTCATGCTGCAGAACGTGTTCCAGAGCTTCCTGATCGCGGCGGAAAAGCCGAAGCTGGGTCTTGCCGCGACGGTCGCGGCGGGCGTGACGAATATGGCGCTCGACGCGCTGTTTGTCGCGGGCTTCCGCTGGGGAATTGCAGGCGCGGCCGTTGCGACGGGCCTGAGCCAGTGCGTGGGCGGCCTGTTCCCGCTGGTCTATTTCCTCCGCCCGAATTCGAGCCGTCTGCGCCTTGTCAGAACGAGGCTGGAGCTGCGCCCGCTGCTGAACGCCTGCGGCAACGGCTCGTCCGAGCTGATGAGCAATATTTCCTCGTCCATCGTCAGTATGCTCTACAACTTCCAGCTGCTCAAATACATCGGTGAGGACGGCGTTTCGGCCTACGGCGTCCTGATGTACGTGCAGTTCATTTTCATTGCCATCGACATCGGCTATTCTATCGGCTGCGCGCCTATCGTCGGCTTCCATTACGGCGCACAGAACCATGCCGAGCTGAAAAATATGCTCAAAAAGAGCGTTCTGCTGATGTGCGCCTCCGGCGCTGTGCTGACGGTGCTGGCAAGCGTGCTGGCCGCGCCGCTGGCGAAGCTGTTCGTCGGGTATGACGAGGGACTCTATACGCTGACCTGCCATGCCTTCCGACTGTTTTCGTTTGCGTTTTTGTTCGCGGGCTTCAATATCTTCGCTTCGTCGTTCTTCACAGCGCTTGGAAACGGGTCGATCTCAGCCGCGATCTCTTTCCTGCGCACGCTCGTGTTCCAGACAGCCTCCGTGCTCATCCTGCCGCTGATCTTTGACGTCGACGGCATCTGGTACGCCATCACGGTCGCGGAGGTCTTTGCAACGCTTATCTCCGTGATTTTTCTGTTTGCCAAGCGAAAAAAGTATCATTACATGGAATGTTCGCCCCACGGAAAAAAATAACGTGATTTTTGCTTGAAACGTGCTAGAATTGGAGACGGCCTGCCGAGGCGGGCCGTCGATTCATATCGAAGGGAGCCGGGATTATGTGGATTCTCTATGCGTTCGGGTCGGCACTGTTTGCGGGCTTGACAGCGGTGTTGGCCAAGTGCGGCATCCGAAAGACGGATTCAACGGTTGCGACTGCAATCCGGACAATCGTGGTTCTGGCCTTTTCATGGCTGATGGTGTTCATCGTCGGTTCGCAGGAACGGCTTTCCGCAATCAGCGAAAAAACGCTTCTGTTCCTGATTCTGTCCGGCCTTGCAACCGGCGCAAGCTGGCTGTGTTATTTCCGTGCGCTGCAGATCGGCGATATCAATAAGGTTGTGCCGGTCGATAAATCCAGCACGGTTCTGACTATCCTGCTTGCAGTCATTTTCCTGCATGAATCGCTGAGCATCGCAAAGGGCGCAGGCATCGTACTGATCGCGGCGGGTACTTATCTTATGATCGAGAAAAAGCAGTCAGACGGCGCGGCAAAGGCTGGAAGCAGCTGGCTTCTGTACGCGGCAGGTTCCGCCGTGTTCGCAAGTCTGACCTCCATTCTCGGCAAGATCGGCATTTCCAGCGTTGAATCGAATCTCGGCACGGCGATTCGCACGGGCGTAGTGCTTGTGATGTCGTGGATGATGGTATTCGTCACGGGTAAGGGAAAGCTTCTGCGCGCGGTTCCGAAGAATGAACTCGGCTTTATCTGCCTGTCCGGTTTAGCCACGGGCGGCAGCTGGCTGTGCTATTATAAAGCCCTGCAGGACGGCCCGGCGAGCGTCGTCGCGCCCATCGATAAGCTGAGCATTCTGGTGACGATTCTGTTCTCGTGGCGCGTGTTCCACGAAAAGCTGACGAAAAAATCGGCTGCCGGCCTTGTTGCTGTCGTCGGCGGAACACTGCTGATGCTGCTCTGATACAGGGAAGCTGGCGCGAAGCGCCTGGGGGGTTGCAGCATACAGCAGCAAAACCAGAAGTCCTTCGGCGAATTCGTACGCACCGCGTAGGGGCCGATGCCCACATCGGCCCGGCAGAATGCACCGGTTTTACGGTAGCCTACGGCGAATTCGCAACTTCTCAACGGGCCGATGTAGGCATCGGCCCCTACATTCGAGTAGGCGTCTGCATCTGCTTTTCACAATTTTTCGCGCAGAACAGGCGCGGCAAGGGGAGGCTTATCACCACGCCGTGCATAAAAATCCCCTTTCCGCAAAAGCTGTCACAGAGGTGACGCTTATGGCAAACGACGAAACATTCCGCTACGATCCCACGCCCATGAACCATGCATTCCCCGGCCAGCCGGACGACTGCTTCGACATGGTCAACCAGTACGGCACGTACAACATTCAGAAGACTGCTGACACCGACAACGCCTATCCTGCCATTGCGCAGGGGATGCCGAAGGTCGGTCACTTCGCGCGCCGCAGCAAGGCAATGTTCGATCTGGCAGGCGGAGAAAAGAAAAAATAAGCAAAAACCGGCGGAGCGCATCGCGCTCCGCCGACTTTGTGTTTATTCCCACGTTTGCCACACCTCCGGGCAGTATCCGGCGGTGGCTTGTCTGCCGTTGCGGACGATGGGCGTTTTCATCAGCTCCGGGTGGTCAAAGAGCTTATCTTCTTTTGCGCGCTTGTCATCCGTATAGCGCATCAGGTCGATCTCCGGGCTTTTGACCGACCAGTCAATCAGCGCGTCCACGCCGCCGACGGCACGCAGAACGCTGTCGAACTCGCCGCCGGACATCCCGAAGCGGACGAGATCGATCTGCTGGAATTTGATCCGGCGCTCCTTGAACCAGCGCTCGGCCTTTTTTGTGTCAAAGCATTTTTTCTTTCCGAAGATCTGGATGTTCATTTTATTCCTCCAGTAACCGCTGATAACCGCAGACGATTGGATCGGCGGTTACTCAAGCATGGCGGCAGCCTCCGCCTCGGTGTCGGCGGAAAACAGAAACTGGCCCGCCGCGGTATAGACCTCTACATGACCTCTGACATAACGCATCGTAATTTCCATGACGCAGTTCCCCTTTCGGTTGATCTGCGGTCAGTATAGCATACGATGTGTCCAATAATCCGGACTTTCAAAAGTCAGACATCAATCATAAAAATCGCTTTCCCACTGCGCGTAGACGGTGCGGTTCTCCGTGGCCGTCAGATCGGTCAGCAGCTCGCCGGATTCCGTGTACCAGCCGAGGAAGACCTCGGTGTCGGATGTGGCGTCAAAGGACGGGTCATAGGTGCTGCCCGCCTCGTAGAACGCGATGTCGCGCGCCCGGTCGCCCTTTTCGGTCTGCACGAAGCGCACCCAGTAGAAGCCGTCGGACGAGCCGGAATAGTCGGCGTAGAGGAACACGCGCAGCTCTGCCATGCGGCGGCTGACAAGCCCGTCGTGGATCACATAGTCCCCGCCCGATTCCTTCACGTGGCACCAGATGCCCATCGCGGAGGCCAGCTCGTTGGTCGAGTAGAATCCGGACTTGAGCAGGGCAGACAGCGCGCTGTTTTTCATCCAGCCGGAGCCGATGTTGTAGCTCAGGCTGATGAGCGCGTCATACTGATTGTCGCTCAGGGAAATACTGTTTTCCGTCAGGAAGCTGTCCAGCTTTTTCTCAAAGCCCTGCAGCATCTGGCGCAGAAGAACATCCGCCTGCGCTTCGGTGATGCCGTTGGGATATTCGTCCTTGCCGCAGGCGCTGCCGTAGCCGATGGAATACTGGGCGTAGTCCCAGGCGGCCTTCTCCTGAAAGCCTTCCTTCTGCTTGATGAAGTCGATCATCGGCTCGGTCGTGCGGAGCGTGATCTCCGCCGGGTTCTGCTCCGGGTCTGCAGGAACTGCGGGCTCGAGACTCTGATAAATGCGGTTGACGATCGCGGCGATCTCCGCGCGGGAGACGGACGCGTCCGGGCGGTACGTCCCGTCCGGGTAGCCGCCGACGATCCCGGCGGCGTAAAGCGCCTCGACATAGACGCTGTCGGTGTCGGTAAACGTACCGTATGTACCGGGGTCAGACAGGCCGAGCGCGTTTGCGGCCAGCTTGGCGAGCATCCCGCGCGTCATATTGACGTCCAGATCGGAAATATCCTGATAGCGCACAAGGAAGCCCTGATCGATGGCGAAATTCAGATAGCCTCTGGCCCAGTGGGAATCCACGCGCTCCGGCTCCGGGTAGCCCGCGGCCAGCAGGATCATCTTGAGCGACTCGCCGGTCGTGACCTTTTTGGTGGGGCGATATGTACCGTCGGGATAGCCGCTGACGACGCCGGATTCGGACAGCGTCATCACGTCCTCATAGAACCAGCTGCTCTCCGGTACGTCGGAGAAGGAAATATCGTATGCGCATACAAGCGTTGTCCCGGCCAGAAGAAGGGTCAGCGCCATGAAACCCCAAAGCAGGCTGCGAAGTCTGGGTTTCATTCTGTCACGCTCCTTTCTTTGCATCAAATCGGGGATAGTATAACAGACTTGATTACAAATTGCAACTGTTTGGGCGAAACAACCAAACAGCAGCATATTTTATTGGTAGGAATTTACGTCGATCAGAGCCGTAATGCCCTTGTTCCTGCGGTCCCTGGAGAACTCTGCAAGGACATAGGAGAGTAAGCGGCGGATAGCCGCGGAATTTTTGCAGACCAGCGTCAGCTGATAGCGGTAGGAATAATTGACGCGGGCGACGCTGGCCGGTGCCGGGCCGAGCAGCTGCGCGGGTGCGCGGCAGTACGGCTCCTTCTGGAGATTGGCGGCCAGCGCGTCGCGCAGGCGGACGCTGGCCTCGATCAGTCCGCGCTCCTCCAGTCCTGCGACCGTGATGGTGAACAGATCAGAGAACGGCGGGCAGCTGCGCAGCTGCCGCATCTGCAGCTCCAGCTCGTAAAATGCGTCGTAATCCTGCTTGGCCGCAAGCCGCAGCACAGGATGCTCCGGCGTCATGGTCTGGATCATGGCGCAGCCCGCGTCCGCACCCCGTCCGGAACGGCCCACGACCTGCGTGATAAGCGAAAACGTCGTCTCGGCGGCGCGGAAGTTGTCGACATACAGGCTCATGTCCGCGTCGATGACGCCGACAAGCGTAACGGACGGGAAATCAAGGCCCTTGGCGACCATCTGCGTGCCGAGCAGAATGGGGATCTGCTGTTCGCGGAATTGTTTCAGCATCGCCTCATGTCCGCCTGCGGCGGGCACGGTATCGGCGTCCATGCGCAGAACCTCCGTGTCGGGGAACAGCGCCTTCAGCTCCTGCTCGACCTTCTGCGTGCCGCTGCCGATGGCCTTCATCGCCCCGCCGCATTTTTCGCAGCGTGCGTGCGCAGGCATGACATAGCCGCAGTAGTGGCACATCAGACGGCGGCCGGAGGAGTGGTACGTCAGATGGACGCTGCACCGCGGGCACTGCGGCACGTCACCGCAGTCCATGCAGACCAGATACCGGCTGTTGCCGCGCCGGTTCAGAAACAGGATGGACTGCTTTTTATCCAGGATCGCGTCACGGATGCCCTCTTCCAGTTCGCGGCTTAAATCCAGATCGTTGCCCGCGCGAAGCTCCTGCTTCATGTCGATGATGCGCGCGTCGGGCAGCGCGCGGCCATTGTAGCGGGTTTTGAGCGTATAGAGGCTGTAAACGCCTGTTTTGGCCAGATACATCGTCTCAATGGAAGGCGTTGCCGAGCCGAAGAGCACAAGCGCGCGCTCCTTCGCGCCGCGATAGAGCGCGATCTCCCGTGCGTGATAGCGCGGGGCGTTTTCGGATTTATAGGTATGCTCCTGCTCCTCGTCGAGGATCAGCAGGCCGGGATTTTGAAGCGGTGCGAAGACCGCCGAGCGCGTGCCGACCACGACGCGGGCTTCGCCGCGCGCGATGCGCCGCCATTCGTCATAGCGTTCGCCCACGCGCAGGCTCGAGTGGAGCACCGCGACGGTTTTTCCGAAGTGCGCGGTCATTTTATGCAGCAGCTGCGGCGTCAGTGCGATCTCCGGCACGAGCAGCATGGCGGAACGGCCCGCGTCCAGCGCACTTCGGATCAGCGCGAGATATACAGAGGTCTTGCCGCTGCCCGTCACGCCGTAGAGAAGCGCCGCGCCGGGTTTTTCCTGCGTCATCTGCCGGTTCAGACCGTCGAAGGCGATCTGCTGCTCCGCGTTCAGCGTCAGCGGCCCGGCGGGCGGGACGTCCTCGCGCTTCGGGCTGCGCAGCTGCTCCTGCTCATATGTCTCGATCAAGCCGAGCTTTGCGAGGCGGGAGACGGTCTGCATACTGGCGCCGGTCAGCTCGCATAATTCGCGGCAGGGGCCTGCGCCGACGGTGCACAGCAGGCGCAGCAGCGCCGCCTGCAGGGGGGCGGAGAATTGCTTTTTTGCGGCAAACTGCTCCGCTTCCTCCGCGCTGACAGCAAGTGCGGCGACCTTGATGGTCTTCTCGCTGGCCTTCTGCGTGAGCGAAGCGTCTGCGCGCAGCAGCCGACGCTTGCGCAGTGCCTGCACAGCGGCGTCGAACGCCTGCGGCGATTCAAACTGCTGCCGGAGCGTCCGCTCCGGCGCGCTGCCGCCGAGATCGGTCAGCAGCTGCACGAGCCTTGCCGCGCCGGAATTCGCCATGCCGGGCGGCAGCTTGTCCTGCGCGCCGGATACAAGCATCAGCGTCCGCTTTTCATCGAACCATAACCCGGCGGGAAGGATGGCCTTGACCGCGTCATAAAACGTGCAGAAATAGCGCTCCTTCATAAACGCGGCAAGGCGGAGCTGTCCGCCGGTAAGGATCGACGCGTCGTCCAGCATCTGCTCGACGGCCTTCAGTCCGGCAGCGACTCCCTCCTGCACGGATAAAACAATGCCCTCCGTCCGCCGGTTGCCGTGCCCGAACGGCACAAGCACCCGCATCCCGGCTGCCAGCGGCATATCCTCCGGCACACGGTAGGAATAGGGCCTGTCAATGGCATAAACCGCCGCCGCAACAGCCAGCTGTGCAACTCTGGACATGACCTGTTCCTCCTTTGTCTGGTGAAAGTTTGGACGCGCTTATGTCTCCGACGGCCCTGTCTTTTCTCTTGCAAGAGAAAGGACAGGGGAGAAAAGAGTGCTTGGACGCGTTTGGTGCATCCTGCCGGGCGGACAGAGTCGTCCGCCCCTACGAGATACGGGAAGCGATTGAAGCCTTTCCGTAGGGGCCGACGACTCTGTCGGCCCATTGGGCAGTTACGAATTCGCCGCAGATTCCCGTAAAAACGGTGCAACCTGCCGGGTCGATGTGGGCATCGACCCCTACAACTGGCGCGGGAGCGCCTTGGGGCGTCGGAAATTTTGAGCTCTATCAAGCTTCGCGGGAAAAGTCCAGAAAAACCGAAGCGGTTTTTCTGGTCGGTTCAAGGGGGTTCCGGGGGAAATCGAAATCCCCCCCGGTCCTCAAATTGCAAACCAGCGAAGCGTTTGCAATTTGAAGAGGAAGAAACGGACTCAGAGGATAAGAGACTCCGCGAATAGCGGGGGCTCGTTCCGACGAGCCAGCGTTTTCTTTTGGAGAAGCAAAAGAAAATGCTGAACGGCAGTTGATGATTTCAAAAAGAGTTCTTACATTGACAGGTGCATCGTTGAGCACAGAAATGGTACGGATTCGCCGCAAATTTTCGAAAAAATAAGCTGATTCCGGCATTCAAAAGACCCGGCGCAGGCCAGCTGCCTGCGCCGGGATGGGTGCTCAGTGTCTGTATTTATCGTCAAGCTCGGCCTTGAGCTGGCCGGCAGCGACCTCGCGGATGGCGAGCGTGACAGGCTTTTCCTCAAGCGGCTCGTGCGTGAGCTCGGACTCAATGGACAGCTGACGGGCGCGGTGCGCGACGACGTTGACGAGCAGATAGCGGCTGTCAACATTCTTGAGAAGTTCCGACATGGCGGGGTAAAGCATTAGAGTTCCTCCTTTATGCAATGGATGCGATCCATCATTTTACACTTTTCTGCGGTCATGATCGCAAGCAGCTCCTGCGCCGCGTGCTCGACCGTATCGTTGACGACGAGATAATCGTATTGTCCGGCCTGGCTGTATTCCCATTTTGCCCGGTCCATCCGCTTTTCCATCAGCTCCGGCGAAACATCGCCGCGCGAAGCGAGCCTGCGGCGGATCTCGGCCATCGACGGTGCGGCCATGAAGACCAGAACCGCCTCCGGCAGGCGCTTTTTGATGTTCAGCGCACCGACCACATCCACGTCCATCACGACGTCGGTCCCGGCGGCAAGCGCGGCCTGAATGGGCTTTAGGGGCGTGCCGTAGTAGTTGCCGACGTATTCGGCGTGCTCCAGCAGCTCGCCCGCCGCGATCATCTGTTCAAATTGCTCCCGTGTGACAAAATAATAGCTTTTGCCATCGATCTCGCCGGGACGCATGGGGCGGGAGGTCGCGGAAACGGAATACTGCACCCGGTCACGCAGCTGCATGACGCGGTTCAGCACGGAATTTTTTCCGACGCCGGAGGGGCCGGAGATCGCAAACAGTTTTCCCTTCATGGCTGCAAATTCGTCTCCTCCGATGATTTTTCTTCCATACGCGCGCAGATCGTCTCGGGCGTGACGGACGAGAGGATCACATGGTCGGTGTCCATGAGCAGAACGGACTTCGTTCTGCGCCCGAACGAGGCGTCGAGCAGCATCCCGCGCTCCCGCGCTTCCTGCACGACGCGCTTGATGGGCGCGGAATCCGGGCTGACGACGGCGAGAATGCGCGCAGCGGCGACGGCGTTGCCGAAGCCGATCGAAATAAGCTTCATGTCTGCCTCCGGTTATTCGATGTTCTGCGCCTGCTCGCGGATCTTTTCCAGCTCCGCCTTGAGGTCGACGACGGTGCGGGCCTGCTCCAGATCGTTGCCCTTGGAGCCGATGGTGTTGGACTCACGATTGAATTCCTGCAGAAGGAAATCCAGCTTGCGGCCGATGGGGCCGCCGGCCGTCAGCATCTGGTCAAGCTGATTCAGATGGCTGCGCAGGCGGACCGTTTCTTCATCCACGGCGATCTTGTCGGCGTAGACGGCGGCCTCCTGCAGAATGCGGCTCTCGTCGATATTCGTCGCGCCGAGCACCTCCTGCATTTTTTCGGTCAGCCGGGCGCGATACTCCGCAAGCGTCACGGGGCTGCGCGCCTCGACCTTTTCCACAAGCGCCAGAACGGTCTTCGCGCGGCTGCGGAGATCGGCCTCCATGGCCGCGCCCTCCTTCTCGCGCATGGCGTTGAATTTGGCAAGCGCCTCCTTGACGACGGACAGAATATCGTCTGTCAGCTTCTGCTCGTCTTCCTCCTGCTTCTCAATCACAAAGACGTCGGGCATACGGGACAGGGCAGTGACGGAAATGTCGTCTCGGACGCCGTAATCGGAGGCGATGGACTTGAGCGCGGCCAGATACCCTTCCAGAACGGGCTTATTGAGTGCAATCTTGACGCTCGTATCCTCGGTGACATTAACGGTGATGAACATATCCAGCTTCCCGCGGTTCACGTTCGCCTTGACGAGCGACTTGACTGCATCCTCCGCAAAGCCATAGACGCGCGGGAGCTTGACGTTCAGATCCAGATAGCGGTTGTTGACTGCCCGCAGCTCGACGGTGATCTCACGTCCGTCGATGATTTTTTCCGCGCGGCCATAGCCGGTCATACTTCTAATCACGTTGTTTCCTCCATTTTCCTCAGGGCTGTTCGTCCGGCTCATCCGCTGCGGCAAGCGTTGCGGCGATGGAATACTGTCCGATGGCTCCGGCAGAGTCGAAGCCGTCGACATAGACTGTGACCGGAACCTGGTACGTTCCCTCCTGCGTATAGCCGCTCATGTCGGCGACGATGCGGATGCTGGTCGCGGAGATCCGCGACGCGTCAGCCGCAGCGGCGCGGATGGTGACCTGCACCTGCTGGGACAGGCTCGTAGCCTTGAATTTTTCCTCGTCAACGCCGACAAATACAATGTTTGTCGTGCGGAGCGTCTTGATCTGCTTGCCCTTGATGGTGATCCGGACGGAGACCGTCTCCTCGCCGGAGACGTTCTTGGCATCGTTCGGGATCAGAATGGCGCGCTCGACCGTTTCGTCGTTGCTCGGCAGCGTGGACAGATCGATGGGCTCAAGTTGGATCGAATTGAGACCGTCGAGCACGGTGGAATCGCCGGAAAGCGTAACGGCCTTGGGCTCGTAATCCCAATCCAGATCGGAAAGCTTCGCGCCGCCGCCCTCGGTGAACTGCACCTCGATGGGCACGACCTTATATTTGACGATCTTCATCGTGACCTCGATCGCGTCGGCGCTGAGCGTCAGCTGCGTCGGGTCGACCTGCGCGCCGTCCTTGTCCAGCAGCACGACGGGGACGGATTCGGTGATGGTCTTGTCCACATTGCTGCGCTCGATGGTGATCTGGACGTGGTCGACGGTATTGACGACCGACTCCGGCCCCTCGATGGTGATGGAGTCAAAATCAAAGCTGGTGCTGTCGAGCATATAGCCCTCGGCGATCTTGACGCTGGAGAAATCGCCCCGCACCTCGACGGACTTGCGGATCTGCCGCTCGACGGTGAAGGTGATATTGGCAGGGGATTTATCCATCTTTGTGATGGACGAGGCGGACACGGCGCTGGGGAGCGTGATGTCGTAGGACATGGTGTAGTCCTTCGTGCTGCGCACCTTGGACACGTCGATCACGGCCTTCAGCTCGTCCTTATGCTGGTCGAGCGTCTTGAGATCAGCGTTTTTGCCGTAAAAATGCACGGAGACGAACTCCTGATAGTCGCCGGTGATGACAAGCCCGTGATCCTCGCGCAGGACCTCCGCGCCGGAGAACGTCACGGGGATATTGCCGATGGTCAGATCGACGTCCGGGTTCACGACGGTCATGACGTAGACCCACAGGCACATGGCCGCAAGGACAGAGACGATCAGGGAGAAGAGCTTACTTTTCATTTGGAACCGTCCTTCCTGCTGAAGCAGCCGGCGAGCCGTTTGAGCAGCGTCTTCTTCTCGGCCTCGTCCGCGAGCAGCTCATTGGACAGCAGCCGCTGCAGCGTCTGGGGGGCCAGATGGCGCTTGAGCATCCCGCCGATGGCGACGGAGATCGTGCCGTTTTCCTCCGAGACGATCACGACGACCGCGTCGGAAACCTCGCTCGTGCCAACGCCTGCGCGGTGGCGCGTACCGAGGTCGCTCGGCAGGTGCGGATTGTCGCTCAGCGGCATGACGCAGCCCGCCGCAGCCACACGGCCGCCGCGGACAATGACCGCGCCGTCGTGCAGGGGCGAGTTTTTAAAGAAGAGATTGCGCAGCAGCTGCTCGGACAACTGCGCGTCGACGATGGTGCCGGTCTTGAAATACTCGTCGAGCGGCGTTTCGCGCTCGAAAATCAGCAGGACGCCGACACGCTCACGCGACATGATCTCGCAGGCCTGCACCGTGGCGGAGATGGCGCTCTGCTCGGTGGTCGCGCCCGATTCGGACGAGAGCAGATGGAAATGCAGCTGCGCGCCGACACGCTCAAGCGCGCGGCGAAGCTCCGGCTGGAACACGATGATGAGCGCGATCGCGCCGACCTCAAGGATCTTGTTGAGCAGCCAGTTTAATGTATAGAGATTCAGCACGTCCGTCAGCAGCGTGATGGCCAGCAGCAGCAAGATCGCGCGGGCCACGCGCGCTGCGCTCGTCGAGCGGATCAGACGCAGGAGCGAATAGAAGATTATCGAAACGACCAGGATATCGACAATATCTGAAATCCCGATAGAAGGGACTTGATACAGAAGATTCTGGAAGAATTCACGGATCATAGCCATACAGTCATTCTCCCACTGATACTTATAGATAATTTGAATTATACTCCAAATTCTCCCCCCGCGCAAGCCCATGCAGCAAGAAAGTTTTTGGGAACGGCCTGTCTGAGTGAGAACGGACAGAAACGTGGGCCGCGGGTTTTCGTCATATCCCCGGAAGAATAAAAAATTTGTATAATTTCAACGCACAATTTTCACCTTTTTGTGGACAATTTTCATGCCCCTTTGGGCGCGGGCCTGCTACAATGGAGACTGTAAGGAAGGAGCGCCGCCAAAGCGGCACGGGAGCGCAGCCTCCCGCCCGGCTCCAGGATGGGAGCAGGCTCCGCCCGGCGCGAAGCGGGTTTGCGCGCTGTAAGAGCAAAACGTTTCGTTTTCCACAAGCAGGAAAACACGCCGCAGGAGAAAGGGGAATGTGAAAGAAAGATGGCCGAAACGATTCTCAGAATGACCGGTATCCAGAAATACTTCCCGGGCGTCCACGCGCTGGACAACGCGCAGCTGGAGGTTCGTGAGGGTGAGGTCATGGCGCTGGTCGGCGAAAACGGCGCCGGTAAATCGACGCTTATGAAGGTGCTGACCGGCATCTATCCGAGCGATGGCGGTACGATTGAATTTTTTGGAAAGCATGTCGAGATCCACGGCCCGCGCGACGCGCAGGCGCTCGGCATCTGCATCGTCCATCAGGAACTGAACCTCATGCAGCACCTGACTGTGGCGGAAAACATCTATATCGGCCGCGAGCCCATGAAGGGCCTGTTCGTCGACAAGGCAAAGCAGAACGCCATGACGCAGGAGCTGTTCGACAAGCTGCATCTGGAGCTTGACCCGAAGGCTGTCGTCAAGACGCTGTCAGTCGCGAAGCAGCAGATGGTCGAGATCACAAAGGCACTGTCCCATGAGAACACAAGACTGCTCATCCTTGACGAGCCTTCCGCCGTCCTGACCGACACGGAGATCGACGACCTGTTCGTCTTCATCCGGCAGCTCAAGAAGACCGGCGTCGGCATCATCTATATCTCGCACCGCATGGATGAGCTCAAGCGCATCACCGACCGCATCACCGTCATGCGCGACGGCCAGTATGTCGCCACGCTCGACACCCCCACGGCGGAAATCTCCGAAGTCATCCGGCTCATGGTCGGCCGTACGATCTATGAGGAGCCGAAAACAAAATCCATGTGCCCGCCCGACGCGCCCGTCGTGCTTGAGGCCGAGCATCTGAACTCTCTCGACGTGAAGGATGTTTCCTTTAAGCTCCGCAAGGGCGAGATCCTTGGCTTCGCCGGTTTGGTCGGCGCGGGACGTACCGAGACGATGCGCCTGATCTGCGGCGCAGACCCGATGGATTCCGGTACGATCCGGGTAAACGGAAAAGATGTGAAGATCCGCAGCCCGAAGGACGCCGTCCGCTACGGCATCGGCTATCTCTCCGAGGATCGCAAGCGCTACGGCCTGTGCCTGAACCTGTCCATCACGGACAATACCGTTCTGCCGAGTCTGGAGCAGCTGTTCAAAGGCCCGTTTGTTCATGACAGAACAGCACACCGGCTTGCACGGGAGCACGCCGAACAGATCCGCACGAAAACGCCGTCTGTCCGCGCTCGCGTCGGCAGCCTTTCCGGCGGCAACCAGCAAAAGGTCGTCATTTCCAAATGGCTCCTGCGCAACTGCGATGTGCTCATTTTCGACGAGCCGACGCGCGGTATCGATGTCGGCGCAAAGAGCGAAATTTACAAGCTGATGACGCAGCTTGCAGAGGAAGGCAAGTCTATCATTATGATCTCCTCCGATATGCCGGAGTTGCTCCGCCTGTCTGACCGCGTGATCGTCATGTGCGAGGGTCACGTTACAGGCGAACTCGATATCTCCGAGGCCACGCAGGAAACCATCATGACATATGCAACCAAGAGAGAAGTGGGGTAATCATTATGGAAAACGTAGGTAAGAAAAAGCTGGATATGCAGAAGCTGCTTGCGCCTGCTGCGCTGGTCATTCTGTATATCGTGTTTTCAATCTTCGGCAATAACTTCCTGACGCTCGATACGGTCAAGAATATTCTCGAATCCAGCTATTATATCGGCTTCATGGCCTTCGGCGTGACGTTCATCATCATCACCGGCGGCATCGACCTGTCGCTCGGCACAGTCATGATGTGTGCGGCGCTGCTGGGCGGCTATGCGTTCAAGCAGGGCTGGCCCTTGATTCTCGCAATCGTCCTGACGCTGTTTGTCGGCATTGCGTTTGGCTTTGCAAACGGCGTTCTGATTGCGAAACTCAAGCTGCCCCCCTTCATTGCAACCCTCGGCACCCAGATGATGGCCGCCGGTCTCGGCTCCATCATCACCAAGGTCCAGTCCCAGACATGGCCTACCGCTACCGCCGAGATCGGCGGCTGGTTCAAGAAGGTCTTCATCCGCGCGGAACTGTTTGGCGTCCGTGGTTTCCCGGTCGGTGCGTTCTGGCTGCTCGGCTTTTTTATCATCGCAGCGCTGATTCTGCATAAGACCAAATTCGGACGCTACGTCTATGCCATCGGCTCCAACGAGGAAGCGACCCGCCTGTCCGGCATCAAGGTCGATAACTGGAAAGTTGCGGTCTATACGCTCTCCGGCTTCTTCATCGGCATGTGTGCCCTGTTCTATGCAGCGGCCTACACCACCATCACCCCGGGCACCGGCGCAGGCCAGGAAATGAACGGCATCACCGGCGTCATCATCGGCGGTACGTCCATGTCCGGCGGCTCCGGCACGATGGTCGGCACACTCATCGGCGTGTTCATCATGTCTGTCCTCAAAACCGGCCTTGCCAACTGCGGCCTGCAGGCCCCGTGGCAGACGTTCCTGACCGGCGCAGTCGTCATCGGCGCAGTCCTGCTCGACATCGCGAGAACGAAGGCCGCCAACCGCGTCAAGAAGGGCTGAGGCCCGCATCATCCTGTATTAAGCACGGAACCCGTGTTTGATAAAATAATTTAGGAGGAATCACCAAATGAAAAAACTGATCGCTCTGCTTCTGGCACTGGTCATGGTTCTCGCTCTGGCTGCCTGTGCCGCCAAGACCGAACCGGCCAAGACCGAAACCACCGACACCAAGACCGAAGAAACCAAGACGGAAGAAACCAAGACCGAGGATCCGGCTCCCGCTGAGGAGACCACCGGCGAAAAGATGTATATCCCCGTCATGGCGAAGGGCTTCCAGCATCAGTTCTGGCAGGCAGTCGCCAAGGGTTCCGAGGACGCTGCCAAGGATCTCGGCGTAGAGATCTACTTCGACGGCCCCGCTTCCGAGACTGAGATCGACGCACAGGTCAACATGGTCAAGACCGAGCTCGCCAAGAACCCCAAGGCCATGGCGCTGGCTGCTCTGTCCACCGACGCTGTCACCGAGATCCTGGAAGAGTGTGCAGAGAAGAACATCCCCGTCATCGGCTTTGACTCCGGCGTTCCCGGCGACACCACCGGCGCTGTCAAGGCGACCGCCTGCACCAACAACGAGAACGCGGCTGCTATCGCTGCCGACAAGTTCAATGAGAACGAAACTGTTGTCGAGGCCATGAAGAACGCGACCTCCGACAACCCCGTCATCATCGGCTGCCTGTCTCAGGACGCTGTCTCCGCTTCCGTCACCGGCCGTACCACTGGCTTCGTCAATGAAATGGCCAAGATCGCCGAGACCTATCAGCCCGGCAAGGTTTCCATCGAAGGCCACGCCAAGTGGGAAAAGAAGGTCGACGCTCCCGCCATCATCATTGAGGTCGCCATCTCCGCTACCACCGAGGCTACCGCGGTCCAGACCGCTGCCAACTCCCTGCTCGGCATGAATCCCGTTGCGATCTTCTGCTCCAACGAAGGCGCTGTCACCGGCTTCCTGGCTGCTGTCTCCGACGGCGAGGATCTGGCTGAGGGCGGCAAGTACGCAGGTCTGGTCGTCGCCGGCTTCGACGCTGGCGCTGCCCAGAAGAACGCGGTCCGTCAGGGCTGGTTCTACGGCTCCGTCACCCAGGATCCGTACCAGATCGGCTACCAGGCTGTTGCTCTGGCCGTCGCGGCTGCCAACGGCGAAGCTGTTGAAGACGTCGACACCGGCGCTCAGTGGTATGACGCTTCCAACATCGACGACGAAAAGATCGCCCTGCTGGTTTACGATTGATCCGCAGCGCAAAGCTCCGTCATTCCCCGAATACAAACCGTGCCGCCCGTAAGGGCGGCACGGCCCGTTTTTGCCTCTGTACAACCGCGGCGGCGTCTGTTATAATGTAAAAAATTATGACAGGATAAAGGTGACACGCATGAAATTTCTGATCGATCTGATCTCCGAGCAGCTGGCGGGTGCGTTTGAGCGGGCCGGATTCGACGCGGCCTACGGCAAGGTGACGCTTTCCAACCGCCCCGACCTCTGCGAGTACCAGTGCAACGGCGCGCTGGCTGCCGCGAAGCAGTACCACAAGGCCCCTATCCAGATCGCAAACGCGGTTCTGGACGCGCTGGGCAAAAACAAGATGTTTTCCAGCGCCGAAGCTGTCATGCCCGGCTTTTTGAATCTGAAAATCTCCGAGGACTATCTGGCTTCCTATCTGCGCGAAATGGCGCAGGCCCCGCACTACGGCGCACAGGACGATCCCAATGCCTGCACCATCGTGCTGGACTACGGCGGGCCGAACGTGGCCAAGCCCCTGCATGTCGGCCATCTGCGCAGCGCCATCATCGGCGAATCGCTCAAGCGCATTTACCGGTTCTTCGGCAATCATGTGATCGGCGATATCCATCTGGGCGACTGGGGATTGCAGATGGGCCTGATCATGGCGCAGCTGCAGGATGAAAAGCCGGGCCTTCCGTACTTTGACCCGGACTACACCGGCGAATACCCCGCCGAAGCGCCGTTCACGATCTCCGAGCTTGAACGCATTTACCCCGCCGCCAGCGCCTGCAGCAAGGAGGACGAAGCCTTCGCCGCCCGCGCGCATGAGGAGACCTTCCGCCTCCAGCACGGCGAACGCGGCGAGCGCGCACTCTGGCAGCATATCCTGCGCGTGTCCGTTGAAGACCTCAAGCGCAACTATGACAATCTCGGCGTGAGCTTTGACGTATGGCTCGGCGAGAGCGACGCGCAGAAGTATATCCCGCAGATGCTCGAAACCGTCAAGGCAAAGGGGCTTTGCGTGGAATCCGAGGGCGCGCTGGTCGTGCCGGTGCAGGAGGAGACGGACGCGAAGGAGGTCCCGCCCTGCATTCTCGTCAAATCTGACGGCGCGACGCTCTACGCCACGACCGACCTTGCCACCATCGTCCAGCGTGAGCAGGATTATCACCCGCAGAAATATATGTACCTGACCGACAAGCGGCAGAACCTGCACTTTGAGCAGGTCTTCCGCGTGGCGAAAAAGGCCGGGCTTGTCAGCGCGGACACGCAGCTCGGCCACATCGGCTTCGGCACGATGAACGGCAAGGACGGCAAACCCTTCAAGACCCGTGCGGGCGGCGTCATGCGTCTGGAAACGCTCATTGCGGACGTGACGGATTACGTGACCAGCAAGATCAAAGAGAACCAGACCGTATCCGACGAGGAGCTTCCGCAGACGGCCAAATGCATCGCCATGGCGGCGCTCAAATACGGCGACCTCAGCAATCTGCCGACGAAGGATTATGTGTTCGACCTCGACCGCTTCTCGTCGTTCGAGGGCAACACCGGCCCGTATATTCTGTATACCATCGTGCGTATCAAGTCCATTCTGGCGAAATACGGAAAGCCTGTTTCGGGCGCACAGCTCCTGCCGCCTGAGAGTGCGGAGCAGAAGCAGCTCATGCTCGTGCTCAGCCGTATGTCGGACGCGCTCTGGACGGCCTACCGCGATTCCGCGCCGAACGCCGTCTGCGCGTATATCTATGAGCTTGCGACAGCCGCGAACAAGTTCTATCACGACGTGAAGATCCTCACGGAGCCGGACGAGAAAAAGCAGGCCAGCTACGCCGCGCTTATCGACCTGACCCGCGGCGTTCTGGAGACGTGCATCGACCTGCTCGGCTTCTCCGCACCGGAAAGAATGTAAGAAACCAAAACCAACGCCCCGCGTTCCATCCGGATCGCGGGGCATTTGTACGTTTCAGTGCGTTTGCGCTGCTGAAATCAGACGCTGCAGATTTTTACCGTTTTCCCGGACGGTCTGCGCATACCAGCGCGCGCTGTCCTTCAAAATCCGTTTTTGCGTCGGATAGTCGACATAGATCAGGCCAAAGCGCTCGGCATAGCCGCTGTGCCACTCAAAATTGTCGGTCAGCGACCAGTGGAAAAAGCCGCGGATGTCTGCCCGTTCACATCCTCTGTAAAGCGCAAGAAAATAGCGGTGCAGAAAATCAATCCGATCCGCGTCGTGGACCTGCCCGTCCAGGAATATGTGGTCGTTGCAGCTCAGTCCGCACTCCGTCACATAGAGCGGCAGCCGGTAGCGTTCATAGAGGAACGCATAGCCGTACTCCATAATTTCCGGCGTGATGGGCCACTTGAGCGCCGTGCAGGCAAAGCCCTGCGGCCGCGGCAGATAAACCGGCGCGCCATCCGGCCCGGCGGCGATCTCGCTGCCGTTATACGAATTGACGCCGATGAAATCCGGGACAGCGTGCATCGTGTCCCATTCCTCCGGCGTAACTTCGCTTAAAAGTTTGCGAAGCGCTCCCGCCTCCGGTTCAGCGCGGCCAAGGCACACGGCGTCTAAAACGATCGCGTGCGTAAACATCCAGTCGGAATCCGTCAGGCGGAAGGTCTCCTGCCGCGCGGCGTCCTCGTCGGCGGGGCTGTGCGGATAGCAGAGCTTGCCGGTGGAGGCAATGCCAATCAAAGCTTCCGGCGCGGCTTTCCGGATGGCCCGGAAGGAAAGTCCGTGCGCCAGCATGAGGTTTTTCCAGCACGAAACGAGTTCCGGAAGCGAAAGCCGCTTCCCCGGTGCGTGAATACCGTCCGCGTATCCAAGCTTGAGCACGATCTGCGGCTCGTTGAGCGTGATAAAGTGGGAAACGCGGCCCTCGAAATGCGCTGCCATCATGGCTGCAAAGCGGGAAAAGGCCGCCGCTGTCTCAGAATTCTGCCAGCCGTCCTTTTCCTCCAGCGCCTGCGGCAGCTCCCAGTGATAGAGCGTCATCCATGGCGTAACGCCGTTTGCAAGACAGCAGTCCACGACACGGTCATAGTACCGGAGCCCCGACTCGTTCCAATGGCCGTCGCCGTTCGGGTCGATCCGCGCCCAGCTTGTCGAAAACCGGTAAGCGGATAAGCCGAGCGAGGCTAAAAGCCCAATGTCCTCTGCAAAGCGGTGGTAGCCGTCGCAGGCAACCGAACCGTCCTCACCGTTGGCAATTGCGCCGGGCTGGCGGCAGAATGCGTCCCAGATGCTATCCCCGCTGCCGTCCGCTCGCGGGAAGCCCTCGGTCTGATAGGCGCTTGACGCCGCGCCCCAGACGAAATCCTCTCGAAACGCCATCTCAGCCTCCCAGAACCACGCGTACCGAAACAACACTGCCTGGCGCAGCCGGCGCGATCAGATTCCCATCCTGCCGCACACCGTTCACATAGAGCTCCTGCACGCCATGCTCCGCGCCGCCCGGATTCTCGACCGTGATGCAATACTGTGCGCCGCGGAAGCGTCGGGTCAGCGTCAGGCGTGCCCATTCCGGCGGAATGCACGGGTCGATGCGAAGACCGTCCAGCTCCGGCTGCACACCGAGAATGGCCTGCGAGATCGACACGAATGTCCATGCGGCTGTGCCGGTCAGCCAGCTGTTTTTGGCTTCGCCGAACGTCGGCGCGTCCTTGCCCGCGACCATCTGGCTGTAGACATACGGCTCCGTGCGGTGAACCTCGCTGACGGCTTCCAGATAGGCCGGGCAGATCTTCCGATAGGTCTCAAACGCGCGTGCGCCGCGCCCCAGGACGGCCTCCGCGCAGGTGATCCAGGGATTGTTGTGACAGAAAATCCCCGCGTTTTCCTTGTATCCGGGCGGATACGAGCTGATCTCGCCGAGATTCAGATAATAGCTTGTGTAAGCCGGCTGCAGCAGCACAATGCCGAATTCGCTGTCGAGCCGTTCCTTGACGCTCTGGAGCGCTTTTTCGGCTTCGCCTGTTTCCCTGCCGATCCCGGCCATGACACACATTCCTTGCGGCTCGATGAAGATCTGCCCCTCGGCGCAGTCCTTACTGCCGACGGGCGCGCCGAACGCGTCGTAGGCTCTGCGGAACCATGCGCCGTCCCAGCCCGTGTCCAGCACCGTTTTTTCCATCGTATCCGCCGCAGCGGCTGCCTCTGCCGCTTCCGCGTCCAGACCGAGATGGCGGCAGATATCGGCGTAAGCCCTGCCGTATTTGACAAACATTCCGGCGATGAACACGGACTCCGCGACCGGGCCTTCGCTGGGGCCGGTGATCTGGAAGCTCTCGCCGGGGTGGGCGGAGAAGCAGTTGAGATTCAGACAGTCGTTCCAGTCGGCTCTGCCGATGAGCGGCAGTCCGTGCGGGCCGAGGTGTGTGCAGATGAACCGGAAGCTGCGGCGCAGGTGCTCCATGAGCGGCGCGGCATTGTCCGGGTCACAGTCAAACGTAACGCTTTCATCCAATATCGACCAGTCACCTGTTTCGCGCAAGTAAGCGTCCACGCCCGCGATCAGCCACAGCGGGTCGTCGTTGAACCCGCTGCCGACTGCAAGATTTCCCTTCTTCGTGAGCGGTTGATACTGATGATAGGCGCTGCCGTCCGGGAACTGCGTGGCGGCGATATCCAGAATGCGCTCCCGCGCCCGTTCCGGAATGATATGCACGAAGCCCAGCAGGTCCTGACACGAATCGCGGAAGCCCATGCCGCGCCCCATGCCGCTTTCGAAGTAGCTGGCTGAGCGGCTCATGTTGAACGTGACCATGCACTGATACTGGTTCCAGATGTTGACCATCCGGTCGACCTTCTCGTCGCCGGTCTCGGCGTGGTAGTTGGAGAGCAGCGTGTCCCAGTATCCGCGCAGCGCATCCGCTGCAGCGTCAAACTGTGCCGCTGTGCGGTACGTTTCGATCATGGTATGTGCGCGCGTCTTGTTGATCACGCCGGGTGCGGAGAATTTTTCGCCCTCCGGGTTTTCTACGTAGCCAAGACCAAAGAAAAGCTCCTGCGACTCGCCGGGGCACAGCTCCAGATGGAACTGCATTGCGCCGACCGGCGCCCAGCCGTGCGCGATGGAACCGGTGCAGCACCCGGCGGCGACAGCCTCCGGCAGGGCGGGGGAGCCGTAGGGGCCAATGAAGGCGTCCCGTGCGGTGTCAAAGCCGTCATACGGACGGTTTGCCCAGAGCACGGCATAGTGGTTCCGCCGCTCGCGGTATTCGGATTTGTGATAAATGGCCTCCGGTTCCAGCTCAACCTCGCCGATCGAGAAGTTCCGCTGGAAGTTGGAGCTGTCGTCCATCGCGTCCCAGAGGCAGAATTCCACATACGGGAACACATCGAGCGTTTTTTTTATGTCTGTCTCATTTTTCAGGCACAGCCGGATCAGCAGGCAGTTTTCACCCTGCGGGACCAGCAGCGTCTGCGCGGCCGAAACGCCGTTCTTCTGCCCCTCGATCACGCTGTAGCCGAGACCGTGGCGGCAGGTATAGCGGTCCAACTCCGTTTTCGTGGGCTGCCAGCCGGGATTCCAGACAGTCTTGCCGTCTTTGATATAAATATGAAACCCCTCCTGGTCGACCGGGCAGTTATTATAGCGGTAGCGGGTCAGACGGCGCAGCCGCGCGTCGCGATAGAAGCAGTAGCCGCCTGCCGTGTTGGACAGGAGCGTGAAAAAATCCTCGCTGCCGAGATAGTTGATCCACGGAAGCGGTGTGCGCGGGTCGGTGATCACATATTCCCGCTGCTGATCGTCAAAATGGCCGAATTGCATCTGGAACTCCTTCCTATGCCGGCAGGCTGATGCGTACCGACAGAATTCGAAATCGTTTGAGTTGTCAATATAACGGATATGTACCATTACAATAGCGGCTTTTTGCGCAAAATGCAAGACATATTTTGCGATTCTTTCTGAAAAACATGATTTTCAGGAAGGGAAGAGAGGCACAGAGCAAGTTTCGGAGAAGTTTAGCTGTCAAATTTGCTAAATTTACGTGAACAAATTGAGCAGAACAGCCAAACTTTGTTTTAAACACTAAAAAATCAAAAATTACTCTTGCAATTTTGTGCAGAATCAGCTATTCTGAAGCTACGAAAACGATTAAGAAACTCGCGGACAGAATGGAGGCAGACCGGCATGGTTTCTATGAAGGATATTGCAAAGGCCTGCGGCGTTTCGGTCGCGACCGTCAGCAAAGCCCTCTCCGGACAGCCGGATATCGGAGAACAGACGCGCGAGCTGATCTGCAGGACTGCCGACTCCCTCGGCTACATGACAAACTCCGCCGCCCGTGCACTCAAAACGAACCGCACCTATAATATCGGCGTTCTGTTCGTTGATGAGCGCAGAAGCGGCCTTGCGCATGAATATTTCTCCGCCGTGCTCGAAAGTCTCAAGGTCGAGGCCGAGGCCAACGGCTATGACATTACCTTCATCAACCGCAACGTCGGCAAAAAGGCGACGACCTACCTGCAGCACTGCCAGTACCGAGGCGTCGACGGCGTGGTGATCGCCTGCGTCGATTTCAACGATCCGCAGGTGCTGGAGCTGGTCAATTCCCGCCTTCCGGTCGTGACCATCGATCACGTCTTCAATAACCGCGCCGCCGTCGTTTCCGACAATGTGCGCGGCATGGAGGAGCTGGTCCGCTATGTCTATGCGAAGGGCCACCGCCGTATCGCGTTTATCCACGGTGAACGCACTACCGTCACGGAAAACCGCCTGACGGGATTCTATCGCGCCTGCGACGCGCTGGGACTGGAGATCCCGGAGGAGTATGTCCGCGAGGGCGTGTACCATGACCCCGACCGCTGCGCGGAGCTGACGCGTGAGCTGCTTCAGCTGTCGGAGCCGCCGACCTGCATCCTGATGCCGGACGACTTTTCCAGCATCGGCGGCGGCAACGCCATCCGCCGCATGGACCTTCGTTTTCCCGAAGACGTCAGCGCGGCGGGCTATGACGGCATCCAGCTTGCAAGCGTTACGAATCCGGCGATGACCACCTATCGTCAGGATACGGCCGCGCTTGGCAAGACCGCTGCCGCGAAGCTCATCGAACTCATCGAAAAGCCGCGTACCGCGCTGGTCGATCGGATCCTCATTCCGGGCAAGCTGGTAGAGGGATGCTCTGTCCGTGCGATTTAAGTATGGTGCTTTCTGCCGTGAGGCAGTGCACATAGATCAAACTGTCAACTATTATTTTTTACAGGAGGAATTCAAATGAAAAAGTATCTTGCGCTGCTTCTTGCAGTTCTGATGCTCGCAGCTGTGTTTACAGGCTGCGCCAGCAAGGAAACGACGACCGACACGCCCGCCGCTTCCACGGATACGGCTGAGCCTGCCAAGACCGACGAAAACACCGCCGCCGAAGAGACACCCGCCGCGGAACCCGCTTCCGAGGAAGGCAAGGTCTTCAACATCTACGCCTGGAACGAAGAGTTCAAGGGCTTCTTTGAGAAGTACTACACCGTTCCCGAAGGCGTGACCGTCAACTGGATCATCACCCCGAGCGCCGATGGCGCCTATCAGGACAAGCTCGACGAGGCTCTTCTCAATCAGGAGAACGCTTCTGCAGACGACAAGGTCGACCTGTTCCTCGCTGAGGCCGACTACATCCAGAAGTATACCGAGTCTCCCGTCACGCAGGACGTCACCGCCCTCGGCGTGACCGATTTCTCCAGCACCTATGCATATACCGTGCAGGCTGCGTCTGATGCTTCCGGCGTCGTTAAGGGCGTATCCTTCCAGTGCTGCCCGGCGGCTCTGATTTACCGCCGCTCCATCGCCAAGGACGTTCTGGGCACCGACGATCCCGCCGAGGTCCAGGAGCTGCTGAACAGCTGGGACAAGTTCAATGCTGTCGCGGCTGATGCCAAGGCCAAGGGCTATCTGATGACCGCTTCCGAGGCTGCTACCTACCGTGTCTTCTCCAACAACGTTTCCGAACCGTGGGTCGACGCAAACAACAACCTCCAGATCGACCCGGCCATCCAGACCTGGATGCAGCAGGCCAAGGACTTCTCCGACAACGGCTACACGCAGGACTGCGATATCTGGTCCGATGAGTGCACCGCGCAGATGTTCGGCGAGGGCAAGGCCATGTGCTACTTCGGGCCGGCCTGGTACTTCAACTTCTCCATGGGCAACGCACAGGACGCAGACAAGGGCTGCTTCGGCGACTGGGCGATCTGCGAAGGCCCGCAGGCACACTTCTGGGGCGGCACGTGGCTGCTGGCTCCTGCCGGTACGGATAACCCCACCATGGTTGCCGATATCATGAACACCTTCATCAACAATGAAGAGGTCTGCACGAATCTGGTCAAGAACGAGGCGCAGTTCTCCAATAACCAGAAGGTCAACGAGACTGTCGCGCAGGACCCGGCCTACGGCAGCGATTTCCTCGGCGGCCAGAACGACATCGCCCTGTTCTGTGACCTTGCCAAGAACATCAAGTTTGAAAACCACACCATCTATGACCAGCTGCTCAACGAGGGCCTGCAGGCCAACTGGAGAGAGTACTGCAAGGGCACCGTCACCGAGGACGAGGCCATGAGCAACTTCTATAAGTACATCAACGAAAAGTATCCGACCATCGTCACTCCGTAAATCCTACGGCTTCCCGGGGCAGGGCGAACGCCCTGCCCCGGCGCTGATTTCGGGCGCGATTCCGAACCGGCCGCTCCGGCCCGCTGGGAACTACGTCTGAGAATAAGAGGAGGAGATCTGATGCAGACGACAAAAGCACCCAAATTGAAAACCAAACGATCCAAAATCAGCTATGCAAAGTGGGGCTATATTTTTATCGCGCCGTTCTTTCTGGCCTATGCGCTGTTTCACTTTGCGCCGCAGCTGCTGACGATCTACAACAGCTTTTTTGAAAACTACAGGGAGGGTCTGACGCAGGTCGGGCCGAATTTCGTCGGCCTGAAAAACTACATCACGCTCTTTACGCCCGATAAAAACGGCACGATCGATATCCTGAAATATGCCGGAAATACGATCGTGCTCTGGGTCTGCGGCGCGATCCCGCAGGTCGTGATCTCGCTGATGCTCGCGTGCTTCTTTACGAGCTACCGCCTGAAGATCAAGGGCCAGCAGTTCTTTAAGACCGTCATTTATATGCCGAACCTCATCATGGCATCGGCGTTCGCGATGCTGTTTTATATGCTGTTCTCCAACGTCGGGCCGATCAACCAGATCCTGACGCAGCTCGGCTGGATCGACGCGCCGATCGACTTTTTCAACATCCGCTTTACCGTGCGCGGGCTCATCTGCCTGATGAACTTCCTCATGTGGTTCGGCAACACGACAATTTTGCTCATGGCAGGCATCATGGGCATTGACCAGAGCCTGTTTGAGGCGGCAAATATTGACGGCGCGAGCTCTTTGCAGGTCTTTTTCAAGGTGACGCTGCCGCTCCTGATGCCGATTTTAGTCTACACGGTCATCACCGCGCTCATTGGCGGTCTTCAGATGTTCGATGTGCCGCAGGTGCTGACCAATGGGCTTGGCACACCGAACCGCACCTCGACAACGCTCGTCATGTACCTCAACAATTACCTCAAGACAAGCAAGAACTACGGCATGTCTGGCGCGATTTCCGTCGTGATCTTTATCATCACGGGCCTTCTGAGCCTTGTGGTGTTCAAGTCGCTGACGAAGCAGGAAGAAAACTAAGGAGGCGCTCGCAATGAAGAAGAATTCCACGGACAGCCGCAAAGCCCACGCCATGCTGACCGTCAGCCGCGTGCTGGTCTATGCGCTGCTGATCTTTCTTTCGATTTTGTGCCTGTTCTCATTTTATATGCTGATCGTCAACGCCTCGCGTACCAACGCAGACCTTCAGGGCGGCTTCAAGGCACTGCCACAGGGGCATTTCCTGGAGAATCTCAAAAACGCGTGGAACGACAGCTCGATCAACATCCCACGCGGAATGCTCAACAGCTTTATCATCGCAGCCGCGACGGCCATCCTGTCCACCTATTTTTCCGCGCTGACCGCCTACGGCCTGCACGCCTATCATTTTAAGCTCAAGCGGCTCGCATTCCTGTTCATCATGGCCGTCATGGTCATCCCTAAGCAGGTCTCCGCCGCGGGCTTTGTCCAGCTGTGCTACAAGCTGAAGCTGACGAACAGCTATCTGCCGCTGATCCTCCCCGGCATCGCGGCGCCGGTCGTGTTCTTCTACATGATCCAGTACATGAAGAGCGTCCTGCCCATGGAGATCGTGGAGGCCGCGCGTGTCGACAGCTCGGGCGAGTTCTTTACCTTCAACCGCATCGTGCTGCCCATGCTGAAGCCCGCCATCTCCGTGCAGCTGATCTTCACATTTGTCGAGTCGTGGAACAACTATTTCCTGCCTGCGCTGCTGCTCGATAAAGCGGAAATGAAGACCGTCCCCATCATGATCGCGCAGCTTCGCGCGGCGGATTACTCAAAATTTGACCTCGGCAAGGTCTATATGTTCATCCTGCTCGCCATCCTGCCGGTGCTGCTCGTGTACATCTTCCTTTCGCGCTATATCGTCAAGGGCGTGACCGCAGGCTCCGTCAAGGGCTGAGCCGTCCTGCCTACAGGGCCGGAGTTTTCAGGCATCAACGGATAAAATGCTGTGTTTTCAAGGAATGTTCAGCTTTCGGCGAAAACGTCCGTCTTTTCTGAATTGTTGCGGAACCGTTGAAAACACTGGACAAACCGGCTTTTTCGGTTTTACAGGTGATAGTAGTCAAATCGTAGTCATGCAGCTGCCCGTGGAAGAAAAACTGTTTCAGGAGTGAATCACATGATGCGCAGCTTCTACAAAGCATGAAAAGTGATCTGCGTACAGCTGTAGAGGATAGCCGTCTGGATTCTCATCTGTATGCGAGGCGGTCGCTATTTGACAAAAAGGGCTGTATTCGATACAATAAACGTAAAAAAGAACGCGCAGGAAAAAGGAGGTCGACCGATGAACTTATGGCACGATATCAGCCCAGAGCGGATGCAGCCGGAGGATTTTCTGGCGGTGATCGAAATTGAAAAGGGCTCCAAGAACAAATATGAGCTGGACAAGCAGACCGGTGCGCTGCGGTTGGACCGGATCCTCTACACCTCGACGCACTACCCGGCCAATTACGGCTTTATCCCGCGCACCTATGCCGATGACGGAGATCCGCTGGACGTGCTGGTTTTGTGCAGCGAGCCAATTCGCCCGATGAGCCTGGTGCGGGTCTATCCGGTCGGATATTTTACCATGCGCGACAACGGTGCGATGGACGACAAAATTCTCGCGATCCCGTTTGGCGATCCGATGTTCAACGGATATTCTTCCCTGTCCGATCTGCCGGCGCATATCTCCAATGAGATCAGCCATTTTTTCAGCGTCTACAAGCATCTGGAGCCGGATACCAACGCGGAGGTCGACAGTGTCCATGGCCGTGCTGAGGCCGTCGCGGTGATCCGGGAGGCCTTTGCGGCCTACCGGCGAAAATTCAATCAATAGATTAAGAAAAAGGTTTCTGCAGTTTAGGCTGGCAGGAACCTTTTTTCTGGATTTGTCTTGCCAGAATCGCGGTTGTATGGTAAGCTCGAATTGTAAAAGAGGTGAAACAGAAGCGCAGAAAAGGAGGCGGTATCATGTTTTGTCCAAAGTGCGGAAAAGAACTCCGGGAATATGAGCGCAGCTGCCCGTATTGCGGCGCTGCCGCAGCCCATGGACGTGGAAACCGGCATAGAATCAAGCCTATGGAGCTGATTGCCATCGCAGCCGGTGTGCTGGCGCTGCTCCTGGCCTGCACGGTACTTGTGTATCAGATTGCACAGCGGAAAAAAGAAGCCCGGTGGAAGGAACTGACGGTGGACAGGCGGGAAGCAGCGGCAGTGGTTCCGGTGGAGCCGTTGGCGCGGCCACAGTTTCTCCGTTTCACGGCCGCTGACGTGCAGACGGCTGCAGCTGTGCCGGACTACAGTGTATCCGGGGACTTGCATGAGATCACAAATCTGGAATGGATGGAGTGGAACGGGCTTTCCGACACGGCCAAAGCCATCCTTGTGCAGAATTTGTTTGTGGTCGAGCCGGATTTTTATTCCGAGTTTTTCGGCCGCTATGAATGGAATCGCTATCTGCAGATCCCGAATTTTGTAACGGTAGATTCCATGATGCACACCTATCATCTGTATTTCAGCCTGCTTCTGAACCGGACGGAAAAGCAGCAGCTTGCCGCGCAGCTGCAAACGCTGAGCAAAGACATGCTGCGCGCATCTGCCGCACAGCTGGACGCACTGACCGGAACAGCGTGGGAGAATGCGGCAAAGCGCAGCACAGCGTATTTCGCGGTGGGTGCTGCGCTCCAGGATCCGAAGATTCAGGTACCGGAGCAGGTGAAGGATGCTGCTGCGCAGGAGTTGTCTGCCATTTATGCAGCAGAGGGTATTGCCCCGTGTGCTGTAACGGAAGATCTTCTGGATTATTCCCAGTTCAAGCCGCGCGGCTACTATGAAGGCGACGAGACGCTGGAGACGTATTTCCGCGCGATGATGTGGTACGGGCAGATCAATTTCAAGCAGAAGAAGGAGGATATGAACCGCACGGCGCTGCTGATCACACTGGCGCTGCACAACACAGCGTCGGACAGCTGGGAAAAGCTCTATGCCGTGACCTCATTCTTTGCGGGTGTCAGCGACGATCTTGGCTATTATGAGTATCTGCCGGCAATCGAGGCTGCCTACGGCACCATTCCAGACACGGAACTGCTGCGCGCGGATGAGACTGCCTATCAACACTATACTGAACAGATCAGGACGCTGGCCGCGCCGCAGATCAACTCCATCCCGGTGATCGACCCGGAGGGAACGGTCAATCTGGCGGAGGAGGGAAAGGGCTTCCGCTTCATGGGGCAGCGCTTTACGCTGGATGCCGCCGTGATGCAGCAGCTGGTGTTCAACAAGGTCAGGGAAAACGCACAGGGAGAACGGCGGATGCTGCCAGATGTGTTGGATATGCCGGCGGCGCTCGGCTCCGAGACGGCGCTGGCCATTCTGACGCAGCAGGGCGATACGGCTTACGCACGCTACCCGGAGCAGATGCAGATGCTCCGAAAAGCAGTAAAGGAAGCGCCGGAGGAATTGTGGTCGGCGAGCCTTTACGCGGGATGGCTGTACACGCTCAATCCTCTTCTGGAGGAAAAGGGCGCCGGATACCCGTCGTTCATGACGGCGGAGCAGTGGAAAAAGAAGGCGCTGGAAACCTACGCGGGCAGCTTTACGGAACTCAAGCACGACACGGTACTCTATGCCAAGCAGGTGATGGCGGAGATGGGCGGCGGCCCTCCGGAGGAGCTGGATGACCGCGGCTATGTGGAACCGGAGACGGAGGTCTATCGCCGGTTCGCGGAACTGGCGGAGCAGACGGCAGACGGGCTTCAGACATATGGAATTCTGGATCCTGCCGACCGCGAAAATCTGACACGCCTCGCTTCGCTCGCGCGGAGTCTTGAGACGATCAGCCGGAAGGAGCTGCGGAATGAGCGGCTGTCGGATGAGGAATATGACCTCATCCGGGAATACGGCGGCACGCTGGAGCATTTCTGGATCGAAGCCGTCAAAGACCGGACAGATGCGGAGTATCTCGACGCACGGGAGATCCCGGCGTCTCTGGTGACGGATCTTGCCACAGACCCGAACGGAATGGTTTTGCAGGCCGCGAACGGCCGCCCGGCGCAGATCTATGTGATCGTGCCGGTGGATGGGGCGCTCCGCATTGCCTCCGGCGTCGTCTATAACTTCTATCAGTTCCGTCAGCCGCTGTCGGCGCGTCTGACGGATACCGAATGGCGGCAGATGATCGGCGAATGGATGTCGCCGGACGGGCGCTTCCATCAGGATGAAACGCCGGAGAAGCCGTGGTGGACGCAAAGCTATTGGGTGCAGGGGTGAGAAAATGGCTCCTGCTTCCGGTGCTGGCGGCTGTCTGCGGCGCAGGCCTGCTCCTCTGGCGGCTGGGCTGTTTTCTGCCGCGCTGGATCGTCTGGCAGGAGGCAGACTGTTTCTGTATGGCGGAGGAAGGCCCGGAGCAGCTCAGTCTGCACAGAAAAACGCTTCGTGCAGTCTCTGACGGAAGTGAGATCTGGCGCTCGGCGGCAGGACAGAAGGTGCAGAGCCTGCTCTGGTGCGATATCGACCATGACGGAGCGCCGGAGCTGCTGCTCCTCGTCTGGCGATGGGGACGGTTCGGAAAAAGCCGGCCGTTCTGGAAAACCGGACCGGACTGGGGCTGGTCGCAGCATATAGATATTTACGACTGGACGGGAAAGAACTTTCGCCCGGCCTGGATGGCCTCGGATATCGGTCTGGATGCCGCCGCGTGGCAGTTTGACGAACAGCAGCGGCTTGTCATCACCGAACGGAGCGGACGGGAAAGCGCATGGGACTGGATCAGCTGGGGGCTTGTCAGAATTGCATAACGGCATTGGCGCAGAACAGGAGGAATGGACAATGGGGAAAATTACCATACAGAATTATACATGCAAGAACCCGATCACGATGATCGGGTTTGAGGCAGGGATCTGCTGGGGTGCGGATACTGCAGACGAAAAGAAGAACTATCGCAGAGGGCTGGACTGCCTGGAGAGCGGGCATGGAAGAACGTTTGAGTTTCCGGATGTCTATCTGACGCTGGAGGGATATTCGGCAAGGGTGATCCGGGAGTGGTACACGCATATCGGCGGCCAGCCGACGCGGCTGCAGGCCAGCACGCGCTATATCAACTATGAGCATGGCTTTGACTATGTGACGCCGGCCAGCATTGCGGAGCGTTCGGCCGCAAAGGCGGTCTATGACGAACTGATGGCGGAAATTCAGAAGCATCTTGCCCGGCTGGACGAGCTCGGCGTCCCGCGCGAGGATTCCGCGATGGGGCTGCCGCTCGGCATGGAGACGAGGATCGTCTGCAAGCACAACCTGCGGAATCTCATGGATATGTCGCGCCAGAGGATGTGCAGCCGTGCATATCACGAATACCGCGCACTGTTCAGCGACCTCTGTCGGGAGCTGAGCGGTTACTCGGAGGAGTGGGACTACACAGTCAGCCATTACTTCATGCCGAAGTGCAGAGCCATCGGTTTTTGCCCGGAGAAGCATTCCTGCGGCAGAATGCCGCCCAGAGAATAGAGCGGAAATACCACACGGGAGAGAATCTGATTGCGATTCTCTCCCGTGTGGTATCCGCAGCTTATGATTCTGACGCAAGCTCTGCTTGACAAATTGGAGCTTCTATTACAGGACACAGATTTCATCCGTAATCTCCTGTACCGTCTGATTGCCTGTTTCAATCTCTATGGTGTCAAGTGCCTGATACGTATGGATTCTTGCTACGCTTATTCCCCGTCAAATATCGCTTTTTGCGTTTCTGCAATTTTGTTAAAGTCTTCTCAGACGCTTATTCTTCGCCGGTCAGCAGCTTGTTCGGCGGGTTTCTTTCCGGGTGTTTTTCCACGGTCAGAATGTCATATAAATACCTGTTATCCAGAATCATATCATCCCGGATATCCTGTCAAAGCGGCATCGGTGTCCGGGCAATCAGAATGACCGCCAGAATCGCGCCCACAAATGCCGCTGCCCCTACGACTGCCAACACCTTTTTGTCGAGCTTCTTCTTCGCTGCCTTGCCAATCAGAGCAGTGCAAGCCATGCAGACAGCCGCAGCAACAAGCGCAATGCCCAGCGTTTCCCATAGCCAAGAAAGTTCATGTAGGATTTTCATGCGTTCATCATCTCCTGTTCGTTAAACTGGAAGTTGTTTATCCAAAATGAAATGGAATAACCATATCAAGTAAAACTG